>ERZ779740.5-NODE-5-length-242631-cov-14.3296_pt1 | contig 242631 bp, 195 predicted proteins | sample MGYA00511099_ERZ779740 | MGnify/ENA primary metagenome ERZ779740 (study PRJEB29588, sample SAMEA2161216) | human gut metagenome | biome: human gut; feature: human-associated habitat; material: faeces | place: Denmark | collected 2008/2010 ...
TTATTAAAAGTTTTCAAATTACCTATATAGATAAGTTACTTGACGGTTCTTTTTTATACCCAAGATTACTTCAAATTAATGCAGTAACCTTGCTCTTGTACTACTTGTATTGTTTATGTAAATTCTTCAAAGATCGCTTCTTTTTTAAACTGCTTTTCTTTTCAGAAAGCGGATGCAAAGGTAAGAACTTTTAAGTATATACTCCAAATATTTTCGGAAGTTTTTTTTTCTTTTTTCTTTTTCTCGTCGTCTCTCTTTGCGAAAGGGAGATAAAAGGAGAAGAAAAATGTTCTTAGCACCGTTTCTGTCAGGAAGTCAATTCTTAAATTGCTTTTCTACAAAAGCGGGTGCAAAGGTAAGAACTTTATCAGATAACTTCCAAATGTTTCGGAAGTTTTTTTTCAAATTTCTTTTCTGCAGCGTCATTCTTGGTTAGAATAAGAGCAAAAGAAGAGAAATTTGCTGGAGTTCAGTATCCGTTTCTGTCAGAATGTCAATTTCAAGGCTTTCCGTCTCTTGGAAAGCGGGTGCAAAAGTAGCGGATATATCTATTCACTCCAAATATATCTATCATTTTTTCACAGGTTTTTTGAAACTAATTTGTAACTCGTTGATTGATAAGGATGTTGTAGAACATATTTCTGAAAGAAGGTGTGGACGGACACGGAAGGGCACACATTATATATATACGTGCACGCGCGAAAGGGAGAAAAGGTACTCGGTCATTGTTTTACCTACCATATCCCCTTAAAGAACACTCTACCCCTCCAATTCCTCCGTTATCGGGGGAGAGCGATTCCGACGGTGAAGAAGAATTAAGATAGTATTGTTATAGGAGATATAAATGAAAGGGGTAGCTATAAAAAAGAATACGGAGCTCATCACGGGCTCCGTATTCAAGAGATGAAAAGGATTTAAAAAAAATGAAATCCACTGGTTAGGTGAGGTATTTATTCTTTTTAGGAAGAAACAGATAACGTAAAAAAGCCCTAATTCCCATTTTAGCATTTAATAGACCTTCATAATCTATGATTATTTGGCGATGCAAGGATATAACCTTGTTTGCAAGCTCTGTTATCTTAGTAAAATCATCATTTAACTCTTTCTCCCACTGAACATGCGAATAAATCTCTTCTCTCAAGTCGTCATTGATTTTTGCTAATCGGGCATTTTCCTGATAAAGCCAGTCTAAATGGCCTTTAGGAACTCGCTCAATGGTTTCATCATCAGGACAAGACTTAATGGAATTCGATTCAAGAACTTTATCAAGTTCATCAGTATCCACCATCGGATTGGGGTCATCACAAGGATCTCTTTTAAAAAAAGAAGAGTACGTCACATAATCGAGTCTAATCCATTCACGGATTTGCTCTTCAGGTATGCCGTATTTTTCGGCTGTCGATTGCATAGAAAGCCAATTAGCCATATAGTGTTTGATTATAAGTTTAAAATCAACCCTATACGGCTAATGTATATTAGAGGTACGGGGCCCTACCAATCCCAACAGTCAGGTATGTGGCGCACCCTTGACACAGGACGAGTAAGCCCGTACCAAAGACTGATACAGGCTACGCTCATCCGGGTACCAATTAAATTGCCACATTTAGACCGTTCCGGAAGAGGACATGACTATATATTAAGATATCATCATGTCAATTAGTTCAGTCACAAAGATATGTCTTTTTTTCACATTCAACAACAAAAACTATTATTTGTTTCGAATTAAACAGAAAAAAATATGCCCCAAAATGCTAAGTAGCTGTCTAAATACCCTTTAACTCACTTTTCTTTTAAATGTCTTTATTATAAACATTTTCACCCCTCCACACCCATGAAACGCCCTATTTATCAAGGTTAGCGGGTGGAAAGGTGTTTTCAGGCAAGGCAACTACCGAATAGTAATTACCGTAACGACTCCGCGAGCGGGGAAACCCTAAAGGAGCTAACTGTTGAGCAAACGCATTCGGATTAACTCCACGCATAGCTGCCGGATTCTGCTTTTTCAGAACCTTGAAAATATCAGCAGCAGAAAGGCGTTGTACCATTTCATCCTTATCTTCAGTCATGGCAGGGCGAAAACAAGCATAAAGAATTTCCTCCATCATACTGTGCCGCTGAAATCTCTTATTATGTTCCTTCAACTCAGACTCTTCTTCCGCTGTAAACCAATACCGGACTCCTTCCAGAAGTTCATGTTTCAACTGGGCATAGATTTGTTTATGCTCGATATGCGAGCAATCTATCTTCCCTTTCACTTCCACACAAAGAAAACGGCGACTCCCTGTAGGGTCGGAAAGCAGATCAAAACGATTGCTCGTACCGATAAAAGAAGCAATGCGTGGCAAGTTGCGATAGTTCCTTTGATAGGCTTTGCAAAGATTCAGGTTCGCCATCTGCATCAGATTCTTCAATAAGGGCATTTTAGAAGCAGGATATTTATCAAACTCATCAAGATTCAGCAATCCCATTTCCGACATTTTACGGGTAACATTTCCCTTTGAAGTCAGTTCCACTTCATCCGAATAGTAACGAGCCAGAGTTTCAGGCATCAGACTTTTACAAAAGGTAGACTTTAAACACCCTTGCTCCGCACTGATAAGAATAGGTGCCACGCTGTTGGCATGCTTTCCCGTCATTCCCAGCCATTGTGCAGTGAGAGCCAATATCCAGATATGGAAATCCTTCATCCACAACGGATTGGAAGATACACGGCGAGCAAGTGCTTCAAGACGATCCACTCCATCCCAAGCAGGAAGTTCATCCATATAAAGAAGGAAAGGATGATAAGCAGGAACACAAGTGGAATAAAGATAACGGCTGATATCCTTGTCCCAACATGCAATTCCCCGTGCATGGGCCTCAAGGCAAAAGGTATTCAGTTCTCGCTTTCCAACAGATGAGAACCCCTCTCCCACTTTACCCACCGGACGGAATTCGGTTTCTTCCGTCAACAGATTATAACGGAAATCATAAGCGGATTGCAGAAAGCGGTTTACTCGATCCGTCAGACTGACCGGTGAGGACTTCACAAGCTCCGCAGCAGGGTTAGCTGCTAAAGGAGTCGTTTCCGGCTGATTTTCTACTACTTGCTTTACTTCTCCCCAGCCTTCCCAAAGAGAAGCAATAAATTGCATAAATTTTGTCTTCATAATTTAATTGTTAGTTCAGTGATTGATGCCACGAAGTTAGCATCACAGATATACCTTTTGCAAGTATTTTGAGCGGTTTACTACAAATTAATACCGCTAACTAAATACATATAGTTTGTTGACATTATACATATAGTATTGTCATGTTTTAGATAAAGCATCTGGTAGTGTTGACAGTCGTCAACCATCTTGTTTTCTATCGTCAACATATTTACCTACATCTGTCAAGAGATCTGCCAACAACTGTCAACACTACCAGATGCTTTATCTAAAATTTGCTCTTCCTATATATAAATGGTACATTTGCACCATTATCTATCTATAAAACGACAAACAATGGCTATACTTTTTGAATGGTATGAGAATCCGGTACCTAACGATCAAACGGACCCAAAAACAATCCATGCACGCATCACCCTCAATGGAAAAGTAGGAACAGACGAAATCCGCCACAAAATACAGGCACGCAGTTCGCTGACAGAGACGGATGTGTCGGCAGTGCTCGATGCACTATCGCATATAATGGGAGAAGAATTGGCGGAAGGACGACAAGTACATCTGGACGGCATCGGATACTTCCATCCTACACTGAAATGCGAGGAAGGAATCACAATGGAAACGAAACGAAAAAATGAGAAAGTGAAACTGAAGGGCATCAAGTTTCGCGCCGACCAAGCGTTGAAGAACGAGATAGGTAATGTAAAACTGAAGAATTTTAAGCATAGCGGGCACTCCAGCAAGCTATCGGACGTGGAGATAGACATGCGACTGAAGGAATACTTTGCCGAACATCAACTGATGACACGCCTGGACTTCCAGCATATATGTGGTTTCATGAAATCGAAGGCAATGGAACACCTGAGACGACTGAAAGCAGAAGGAAAAATAGAAAACATCGGACGACAAATGCAACCGATATATGTACCCGTGGCAGGATACTACGGAGTAAGTAAAGACAAGATAGTAACAAGATAAAAGCAAGATAAGGAGCAAAAGCCCCCTTCCACACGCAAACCCCGATGAATAAAGGAATACAGCCGTGTGGAAGGGGGCTTTACTTTTCTCTATTTATATTCAAATAAGCCCATAAAATTCAACAAATAAATGACAGCTAAGTTCTTGCAGTACTTAGTGTTATGATTAGCGCAAAGATATAAATAAATATTAAAAAGCAAACAAATCAAACGTTAAAATGCAAATGTTTATTTACTCCTAATATACGATTTATTTATTCCTATTAGGTGATAATACAACTCATACCCTTCGAAGCTCTCTAATGATGTTATTCATGTTTAAGTACTGCAAGAACTCGAGAAATAAAAATACTAATTTTAAAAAGAGAGCTTATGAAAAGGAAACTACTATTTATCATGCTGGCTTATCTGTTTTTATGGACAAGTGCAACATTGGCCCAAGTCTCCAAAGTAACCGGAGTCGTGATTTCAGAAGAAGGCAATGAGCCGGTGGTTGGTGCATCTATTCTGGTGAAAGGATTCTCGCAAGGAGTGATTACCAACGTAAACGGAGAATTTACACTCACCAATGTCCCCAATGATGCCAAAACCTTAATTATCTCGTTTGTTGGCATGAAAACGCAGGAAGTTGCAATCAAGCCTCAACTCAGGATCATCATGTCAAACGATTCTCAGATGTTGGATGAAGTGATTGTAACAGTAGCCTACGGTACAGCAAAAAAATCATCGCTGACAGGAGCCATTTCATCCGTCAATCAGGATCAGATTGAAATGCGACCAACCTCCAGCGTAACTTCAGCATTGGAAGGAACGACATCGGGCGTACAGATTAATAGTACTTACGGTGCACCGGGCAGTGATCCGTCAATCCGCATTCGCGGTATCGGAACTGTAAACGGTTCGAGCACTCCGCTTTATGTGGTAGACGGTGTTCCTTTCGGAGGAAATATTTCGGATATAAACCCGGCCGATATAGAGAGCATTTCAGTTCTGAAAGATGCAGCTTCAGCCGCACTATACGGTAACCGCGCATCAAACGGTGTGATCCTGATCAGCACAAGAAAAGGGACTTCCAACAAAATCAGTTTCGACCTAAAAATCAACCAAGGAGTCTATTCACGCGGTATCAAAGAGTATAAACGTACCTCGCCTAACCAATTTATGGAAGCAAGTTGGCAAAACCTGAAGAATGCACGTATGTCTGCAGGTGATGATGCAGCCACCGCGGCCAAGTATGCGTCGGAAAATCTGATTTCGGAACAACTATACCTTAATATATATAATAAGGCGGACAATGCTTTGTTCGACGCGAATGGTAATCTGGTTTCGGATGCACAAATCCTTCCGGGATATGCCGATGACCTTGACTGGTATTCGGATGCCATCCGCAACGGATACCGGCAGGAATATTCCTTTAGCGGAAATACCGCCAACGAAAAGAGTAACTATTACTTTTCCATCGGCTATCTGGATGAAAAAGGTTATGTGACAAACTCGGATTTCAATCGTATCTCAGCCCGTACCTCCATGAGCTTCACCCCTAAGAAATGGTTCAAAGCAGGCATTAACCTATCCGGCACGCACCAAAATTCTCATGCAACCAATGGGGACAGTGACGCCGGATATACCAATGCATTTATGTATTGTCGTCAGATAGCCCCCATCTATCCCGTGCATCTGCATAATGCCGATGGTTCTTATCGCCTGGATGCCCTGAACAACAAACAGTACGATCCGGGATACTATAAAGATGACGAGGGAGTAACGATCTCTACCCGTAACCAATATGTAGACCGTCATGTAATCTGGGAAAACGAATTGAGTACGGACAAAACCATACGCAACACACTGCAAGCTATTGCTTTTGCAGATGTTAAGTTCCTGAACGACTTCACATTCACAGTGAAAGGCGACCTCAACGTGCGAAACTCCGAACAAACCTCTTACGACAATGCCACTATCGGTGACGGTAAAGGAAACAACGGACGTACCAAGCGAGTGACTTACCGCTATAAGAATTATACCTTCCAGCAGCAACTGAACTGGAATCATGTATATGGCAAACACTACATAGATGTACTGGCAGCACACGAAAACTACTCCAACAATTATGATTATGAGTATGCATTCAAGACGACCGAGACATTTGCCGGAAAGCCGAATCTATCGAACTTCACAGATATTACCAGCCTGACCGGCTACGAGACGGACTATCGTACGGAAAGCTACTTGGGACGTATCCGCTACAACTACGCCGAGAAATACAATCTGGAAGTTTCGTTCCGCCGTGACGGTTCATCCCGCTTCTCCAAACAGAACCGCTGGGGTAACTTCGGTAGCATCGGTGCAAACTGGATTATATCGGAAGAGGACTTCATGCAATCTGTCACCTGGATAAACTCTTTGAAGTTCCGCGCCAACTACGGACAAGTGGGAAATGATGCCGGAACCGGATATTATGGCTATATGGGACTTTATGCCGGTAGCCAGAATGCAAACATCGGGGCATATTATTTATCTCAGAACGAAGCTCTCGATCTGAAGTGGGAGACCGGAGAGGCTTATGGTATAGCACTTGAAGGCCGTTTGTTCAACCGTTGGAACATCAGTCTTGAGTATTTTGACAAACGGAACAAGGATCTTTTGTTCGATGTTTATCTGCCGTTGTCAGCAGGAGCCACTTCCACCACATCCGCACAGGCCACCATTGCAAAGAATCTGGGAACCATCTCCAACAAAGGTTTCGAAATCAATACGGACATCGATATCTACAGAGATAAGAAATGGAAAGTGAACTTTGCAACGAATGCCACATTCGTCAAGAACAAGATTGTGAAGCTGCCTGAACAAAATAAGGATGGGATCATATCGGGAAACTACAAAATAGTGGAAGGTAAAAGCCGCTATGAGTTCTTCCTGCCGACTTATGTCGGTGTCGACCAACTCACCGGTAACTCCCTGTACACACTCAATCTGGAAGACTATTTCATCACACTGCCCGATGGCAGCAAATTGGGAAATGCAGAAGGTACTGACATCAGCGACAATGAAAGCCTGACTTCCATCAACGGCACTTATTATACCAACAATACGACTTACGCCCTGAAAGAATTCCACGGTTCCGCACTACCCAAAGTCTACGGCAGCTTTACCGGTACGGTATCTTACAAATCACTTACTTTCTCCGCCTTGTTCACCTACTCGCTGGGAGGTCAAACCTATGATGGGGTATACCGTTCGTTAATGACTACAGGCACTTCACCCGGCAACTTCCACTCCGACATTATGAATGCCTGGAAAGCAGCTCCCGAGGGAATGTCAGAAAACTCGGCAGACCGTATCTGGATAGATGGTATTCCTCAGATAAACAGCACGATGAGTGCAAACAATAATTCCGCTTCTTCCAGATGGCTTGTCAGTTCGGACTATTTAGTAGTTAAAAACCTCACACTGAGCTACCGGCTACCGGCTTCCTTTGTGAAACGACTGGACCTGCAGGGAATAAGCGTGAGCGCCAATTGCGAGAACTTATGGACATTCACAGCCCGCCAAGGCATGAATCCCCAGCAATCATTCGGCGGTTCGCAATACAACTATCTGGTAACTCCGAGAGTATTCTCCGTTGGTATCAACATTAAACTATAATAATAAAACGCTCACTTATGAAAAAGATATTATACACATTAGGACTCACAGTTCTGTTGGCCTCGTGCGGCAGCAACTATCTGGACACTGTACCCCAATCATCTACGGGTACGGCCACTATCTTTGAAACCACTCAGAATGCCAAACTCGCAATAAATGGTATTTGCAGGTTAATGGTCAACCAATATCTCAGTTCACAAGGATTCAATGGCGAAGGAACTATCAAGACGTGGTATGGCAACTATCCGGGAAACGATTTTCAGAAATCAAACCTGACCGGATGGTCTTCCATCATCAACTCGCTTTATCACGAAAGAAATACTTCAAGCTATTGTTATTACCCCTGGTTCTACTATTATAAGCTGATAGGTAATGCCAATGCCATCATTGAAAACATAGACAATGCCAGCGGTAGCAATGAAGAGAAGCAGTTTATAAAAGCTCAGGCACTGACATTCAGAGCATACAGCTACATGATGCTGAGCCAACTCTATTGTCATCGCTGGTGCGACAGTAATAATGGTTCCAGCCGCGGACTTCCCCTGCGCATAGACCTGAGTACGGGTGAACTGCCAACTTCTACACTGGCAGAAGTTTACGGCCGGATTTATGAAGATTTGAATGAGGCTATCTCCAATTTCACAGCATCGGAACTGGACCGCGCGAGCGGGGACAATTACAGTCCGAACCTGGATGTGGCTTATGCCACCTATGCCCGTGCGGCCCTGACTCGTGAAGACTGGGCAACCGCCGCGCGGTATGCAGTATTGGCACGTGCCAATTATCCGTTGATGACAAACTCCGAATATGTGGATGGCGGTTTTAATACCCCTAACCAAGAATGGATATGGAGCAGTTACAATGCTACGGACCAGAATTTGCACTATTATTCATTCTTTGCCTATCAGGGCAGCAACTCCAGCGCCAGCATTTGCAGAACTTACGCATGTTCCATCAGCAAAGAACTGTACGATCAGATTCCTGAAACCGATGTACGTAAGAACATGTTTCTGGGGCCCAAAGAAGGTGAAACATATACCACATCTACCGGAAGGGCTTCGAAAGGCGCCCTGTATGACCGGGCTATGAAAGATTATGCCGACAAAATTTATAGCACCAGTTATATCTTTGCCTATATGCAGTTCAAAATATTATGTGCCGACCAACCGGGTATAGGGCAATTGAATAATTTCCGTTCGGCAGAGATGTATCTGATTGAAGCCGAAGCCAACTGCCACATAGGTGGCAAGGAGGCAGAAACACAAAAATTACTGGTTGCCCTGAATAAGGATTCAGGCCGCAATCCCGCCTATACCTGTACGAAAACAGGAGATGACCTGCTGCAAGAAGTGAAACTGTATCGCAGGATAGAGCTCTGGGGCGAAGGTTTCGACTGGTTCGACTACAAACGCTGGAAAGAGCCGATCGTGCGCAAAGCATATCCGGAAGGCAGTTTCCATGTACAGTTTGCTATAACCATCCAGCCTTCGGACAACAATCAGTGGACTTGGGTATTCCCGGCCAAAGAAGTCGATTATAATGATGCACTTTCTTCATATATAGAATAAGCATAAACTCTCTCTGACAGTAAGCGGAAGGAGGCAGCTCTCATTTTTTGAGAGACTGCCTCCTTTCCCACTACTTCCCCAGACCATCACGTATCTTCTACCCACTTCATATCGGATACATCGAAAAGAATTCATAGATATATCAATACTAAACCTTCTTTCTGCATAGCAAAATAAGGATTGTTGTAGTAATATCTCCCGCCGCCACCGCAAGCCAGATTCCCGTCACGCCGAACCATGCAGGCAGTATAAAGAAGAACAAGACCGGCAAGATACCACGCAGCAGTGTAAGCCTCATCGCCAGATTAATACGTTCAATACTGGTATAGTATCCTATTGTGATTACATTGATCCCGAAGAAAATGTAATCGACAGCAAACAGAGGCAGACCGGCAACCGCATACTGCCAGGCATGGCTCGTCCGATCCGGCAAGAATAAGGAAACGATATCGCCGGAGAAACAGACAAACACTCCGCTAATCAGCAAAGCGAACACAACAGCGGAAATGATGCATAAACGCAACGCCTTATTGGACCGCAATAACTGCCCGCAACCATAATTGTAGCTGACAATGGGTTGTGCCGACTGAACCATAGCATTGAACACCATGAAAATAATAGGAAACAGATAGCAGACAATACTATAAGCTGCTACTCCATCTGTTCCCAGATGGCTCATAAACACATAATTGCCTGCAATGGACATTACAGCAATCGTTATTTCGCTTAAACAGGACGAAACACCCAGTTTCAGCATATACCATGTATTCCTCAGTGTCAGTCGGATGCTCTTGATACTCATCTTCAGCCTGGCAAACCGAACGGATACGGACGGACGAAGCAGATATCCCAAGAGTAAAAGTGTCCCTACCAGTTCTCCCAAGTCAGTGGCGATAGCAGCACCGAACAATCCCCACTCAAAAATAAAGATAAAGATATAATCGAGTACGATATTGACAACAGTGGCCGCCAGCATCGCCCACATGGCAAAGTTAGGGTTCGTCAGACGCACGAAGAACGGCAACGCCACCAGTAAAACCGTGGACGGAATGGATATGGAGAACCAAAACAAATACTCCGCCGACAATTCCGTCAGATGCCCTTCGGCCCCTAATAAGGTTACTACAGTTTCGGGGAACACAGTCAACAGTATTCCCATAATGACACTGACAATCGTCAGCATAACGATTGACTGCGTGACATTGATATTGGCGACCACCAATTTGCCACGAGACAGATTAATAGAAGCAAGAATTCCTCCGCCCATACCGAACATCAGTCCCAACCCGGCCGCTATCATAAAAATAGGCGCCGCAATATTCACCGCGGCAATAGCATCACTACCTATTCCGCGTCCTACGAATATCCCGTCGACAACAGTGAACAATGCGGATGATACCATACCCAGCAACGTGGGGAAAAGTTGTTTTGTAAACAACTTACTCACACTCATGTTTTTGAAGTCCAAATTATCCCTTTGCATATCTCATTGTTTTTAAAAAAGCGGTGCAAAGGTAGGTTTCATTAATTTGTTGATACTTAACAAATGGTAATTAAAACATTTGCATTATCTTTGTCTTTCAATATATAAGTAGTTGAATTATGAAAACTTATCTCAACATTTTCTTCCTGTTCCTTATTCTGTGTGCCTCATGCGGCAGCCGGAAAGCAAATGACAACAAGGAAACAACACTTCAGGCAGACACCGTGAAAAAATTCACGCTTCCCATTATACCAGCCATGCTGAATACCCCCGAATTGCGTGCAGATTATCTGGTACGGCACTACTGGGACAATATGGATTTTACCGATACCACTTATATTAACCTGCCGGATATTACGGAACAGGCGTGGGTGGACTTTATAGATATTATGAAGGTAGTGCCGGACACTACCGCGATAGCTGCCATAAAGCAGATGTATAAGATGGCAGACCAAAAGAAAGTAGTATTCTTCTATTATACGGACTTAGCCGAAAAGTATTTGTATGACCCGAACTCTCCGATGCGGAATGAGGAACTTTACATTCCGGTGCTGGATGCCATGCTGGAAAGCAAGGTGTTGAATGATACGGAGAAAATACTTCCGCAAGGGCGCAGGGAGTTGGCTGAACAGAACCGCATCGGAAGGCCGGCAGAAGATTTCACCTATACATTACCGTCCGGAAAAGGCGGTACGCTCTACGGAGTGAAAGCAAAATATACGCTGCTGTTTATCAACAATCCGGGATGCCATGCTTGTGAAGAAGGTATAGAAGAACTAAAACAGGCACCTGCCATCAATAAGGAGTTTGCCGCAGGAAGCTTAAAGATACTGGCTGTTTATCCGGATGAAGATAAGGAAGAATGGGAAAGACACTTACCGGATTTCCCAAAAGAATGGATAAACGGATATGATAAAAAACTCGTTATAAAGGAAAAGAACCTGTATGATCTGAAAGCAATACCGACCCTGTATCTGCTGGATAAAGACAAGAAAGTATTGCTGAAAGATGCAACGGTGGCGCAGATCGACCAGTACCTGCAATAAGTGATTAGTGGTGAGTGATTAGTGGTGAGTGATTAGTGATTAGCGGCAGACAGCGCAACTAATCACTAATCACTCACCACTAATCACTAATCACTAAAAATATCCCCTCTCACCACTCCACATCGTGAAGGATAAAAGGGGATGAAGAAACGAGAGAAGAGAGAGTATTGATTTATTCTTTATTCCCTGCCACCACCTAAAGCCTGGTAGAGATTGATAATTCCCTGTATCTCATCGAAGCGGTCGGCTATCTGCGTCAGTTGGGCAGAGAGCAACGATTGCTGGGCAGTAAGTACTTCCAGATAGGTGGAGTTACCATGTTTCATTAACAGTTGCGTGCTGCGGACTGCGGTTTCCAATGAAGTGATCTGTCCGTCGCGCAACTCCGTTTTGCCACGGGCCACCTGCACTTGGGTAAGGGCATTGTTCACTTCACTTCCTGCATTCAGCAGAGCCTGCTGGAAAGAAAGTTTAGCTTCTTCCTGTTGGGCTTTGGCTATTTTCAACTGCGCCATGTTCAATCCTTTATTAAATAAAGGTTGTGTCAGTGAACCGACTGCGGAGAGTAACAGTTTGCCCGGATTGATAATCATGCTTCCGGCAGAGTTTGTCCAACCTGCCGTACCTCCCAAAGTGATGGAAGGATAAAAGGCCGAACGAGCTGCATTGGTACTATAAAAGGCCTGTGCCAACGAAAGTTCCGCACTCTTCACATCGGGACGACGGGAGAGCAACTGCAACGGAACACCAGCGGTAAGTTCTTCCGGGAAACTTTGTCCCTGTAACTTTCCACGTTCGATGGCGTCGGGCACATCACCCAGTAAAATAGAAAGTGAATTCTCGACTTCACGGATTTGCTGTTTAAGGTCGAGCAAAGAGGCTTCTACCATATAACAGTTTGCTTCGGTCTGGGCTACTCCCGCCTCATCCGTCATACCTGCTGCTTTCATGGCACGCATTGTCTTCACGCTCTCACGCCACTTGGCGGCAGTTTCGGCAGATATGTTGTATTGTGCATCGAGCATTAATAAGGTGTAATACATATTTGCCACATTGGCTATCAACGAAGTGGTAACAGCTTGTTCGTACTCCAGGCTCTGAAGGTACAAAGCTTTTGCACGGCGTTTCGCATTGGTCAGTTTACCGAAAATATCAATTTCCCAACTAGCGGATGCTATGCCGCTGTACGTCCAGGAACCTTTTGATTTATCAAAGCTACTGACACCTCCCTGCGGAGTCAACATAAAAGAAGGCAGATAGGCCAAACGGGCGGATGACAGAGTGGCTTCCGCTTCTTTGATACGCCACTGAGCGGACTGCAAGTCGGTATTGCCTTGCAGTGCATGCTCAAGGAGAGATTGTAGTTGCGGGTCGGTGAACAACTCGCGCCAGGAGAGAGAGGCGATAGAGGTGGTGTCTTCCACCTCTACATCCTGCCCGTAAAGTCCGTCGGTCTTGACTTCGGGACGTTCATATTTGGTATAGATGCCGCAACTACTCAACAGCAAGGCTGCGACAGCTAAAGTGATGATTTGTTTCTTCATTTTTCTTTTGATTGATGTTCTTCTATTTCTTTCTTACTCACTTCCATCTCCTCCTCAATCTGCCAGTCTTTGGTCGGCATGGACTGAGCCGGACGAAGACGTTCCTGTAACCACTGGAAGGTGACGAACAAAGCCGGAACGATGAAAAGCAATGCCAATGTACCGATGGTCATACCACCTACTACACCCGTACCCAACGAACGGTTACCGTTAGCACCCACTCCGGTAGCTACCACCAGCGGGAACAGACCGAAGATCATGGTGAGTGCCGTCATCAGGATAGGACGAAGACGGGCTTTGGCTGCACTGACTGCGGAAGCAATCAATCCCATGCCTGCTTTTCGGCGCTCGGCAGCATATTCCGTCAACAGAATGGCTGTCTTGGCAAGCAAACCGATCAACATAATCAAACCTGTTTGCAGATAAATGTTATTCTCCAATCCTGCTATCTTGGCAAACAAGAACGTACCCATCAAACCTACCGGAACCGCAAGAATAACTGCAAACGGAACGATGAAACTTTCATAAAGCGCACTCAGGATAAGATAGATCATCAGAATACAAATACCGAAGATAATTACCGTCGTACCACTCTGCTGGTTCTCTTCACGTGTGATACCACCGAAGTCATAACCGTAACCTTTCGGCAGGCTGATTTCCGCTGTCTCTTTCACGGCACGGATGGCATCACCCGTACTATATCCCTCGGCAGGCATGGCATTCACAGCTATGGAGTTATACATATTGAAGCGACTCAAAGTCTCGGCACCATAACTGCGGGTCAGCGTAACGAACTGGCTCAGCGGAGCCATCTCACCGTTTGCCATCCGCACAAAGGTGTTGTGCAACGAAGTCTCATCCATGCGGTATTCAGGAGCAGACTGTATCATAACCCTATATACCTTTGAGAAACGGTTGAAGTTGGATACATACTGTCCGCCATAATAGCCCGAAAGTGTGGAAAGCACTGCATCCGGAGTAATGCCGGCACGCTTACATTTGGCAGCATCTACCTCGACAGTCCATTGCGGATAGCGCACATCGAAAGTAGAATAAGCCATGGAGATTTCGGGACGCTGGTTCAAAGCGCCCAGGTATTGCTGGGTAGTCTGGAAGAAGGTGTTCACATCCGTGCCCAACTTATCCTGTACATTCAGGTCGAGCGCATTACCCATACCATAACCCGGAATCATACCCGGAGCAATCGCAAAGATCGTGGCATCCTTGATATCTGCCGTGCGGGCATAAATCTGTCCGATGACAGCCTGCACCTGATCTTCTTTCTTCGTACGCTCATCCCAGGGTTTCAGCTTCACAACAATCATACCGAATGTATTTCCCTGTCCGGAAAGCAATCCGTAACCGGTTACTTTCTGGATATGCAACTTTTGCGGAAGAGCTTCCAAGCGTTCTTCTATACGAAGCATAACATCATCCGTAGTCTTCAGTGAGCTACCCGGAGCCGTACTTACGTTGACGAACAATACACCCTGGTCTTCATCAGGCACCAAACTGGTCTTCGTTGAATTCATCAGGAGTACTAACAATACTACCGAACAAGCCAGTAATGACCATGACAACCAACGACGCTTAATAAAGAACAATACCGCATTCTTATATTTACTCACCACCACATCAAAAGCCGCATTAAACGAATTACGGAAGCGGGCGGCGAAATTATTCTTCTGCGTGCCATCTTCATTTATATAAGGTTTCAGCAACAGGGCGCAAAGGGCGGGGCTCAGTGTCAAGGCGTTAATAGCCGAGATACCTACCGCAACCGCCATTGTCAAACCGAACTGCGTATAGAACGTACCTGACGTACCACTCATAAACGATACAGGGATGAACACCGCCATAAATACCAGTGAAGAGGTGATAACCGCATTGCTGATGCCCTTCATGGCGTCGATACTTGCCATATAAGAAGACTTATACCCGACATCGAACCTCGACTGTACCGCCTCGACGACGACTATGGCATCGTCCACCACCGTACCGATCACAAGTACCAATGCAAACAGGGTAATCAGGTTGATACTGAATCCGGCAACGGCCATAAAAGCGAAAGTACCTACCAGTGACACGATGATACCCACCAACGGAATCAATGTGGAACGGATATCCTGCAAGAATACATATACCACCAGGATAACGAGAAGGATAGCCTCTATCAATGTCTTTACTACCTCATGGATAGAAGCGAACAGGAAGTCATTGGAACTCATCAACTGTGTCAGTTCCACACCTTTCGGCAGATCTTTGCGTACTTCATCCAGCAGGTTGTCGATGTTCTGGTTTACTTCCGTAGCATTGGAGCCAGCCGTCTGAAATATCATACAGGAAACACCATTGTGACCGTCCGTACCGCCTTTGTAGGCATAACTTTCCTTGCCCAGTTCCACATCTGCAATGTCTTTCAACTTCAGCACTTCACCGTCTTCCGTAGAACGGATTACGATTTCGCCAAATTCCTCCGGTGTAATCAGACGGCCTTTATACTTCATGGTATATTGATAGGTTTCGTCCGAATTTTCACCGAATGAACCGGTAGCCGACTCAATATTCTGTTCGGCAAGCGCCATTGTCACGTCAGACGGAATCAGTTTGTACTGCGCCATCACATCAGGCTTCATCCAGACACGCATACTGTAGTCACCACCCATAATCATCATATCGCCCACACCTGCAATACGCAGCAACTGCGGTTTCAGGTTGATACTCATATAGTTGGCAAGGAAGTTTTCATCGTACGAATCATCGGGGCTATGCAATGAAAACATCTGCAGGATACTGGTCTGGCGCTTCATAGTGGTCACACCTACCTGGGTTACTTCTCCCGGAAGCTGTCCGGTAGCTCTGGAAACACGATTCTGCACATTGACGGCAGCCATATCCGGGTCGGTTCCCTGCTTGAAATAAACGGTAATGGATACCGAACCGGCATTGGTAGCGGTAGACGTCATATAGGTCATGTCTTCCACACCGTTGATAGCTTCTTCCAACGGTGCGATAACACTCTTCTGCAAAGTTTCCGCACTGGCACCGTAGTACGTGGTGCTTACCATAACGGTAGGCGGAGCAATATCAGGATATTGTTCGACGGGCAGGGTAAACAACCCGATGATACCCAGAATGACAATCGTTATAGAAATGACTGCCGAAAATACCGGGCGTTCAATAAATGTTCTCAGATTCATGGATTAATCCTCCTTTGTTTGTTGATTAACGGTTTCTTGTGTTGCAGAGGATGCTGACTTAGCTTGAATAGGTGTACCTTCGCGCAATAATCCTACGCCTTCAGCCACAATTACATCACCTACATTCAATCCATTGTCTACGATATACTCTTTTCCACCATTCACACGGGTCACCTCCACCGGTGCAGACTGTGCTTTACCATCTACTACTTTAAATACGAACACTTTATCCTGCACTTCATAAGTAGCCGCTTGCGGAACAACGATGCAGTTCCGTTTTTGAACAGGAACCACTACATTGCCGGCTCCCCCACTCTGTAACAATCCTTCTTTATTCGGGAATACAGCACGCAAGCTGACAGTTCCGGTAGAAGTATCAATAACCCCACTGATTGTTTCAATCTTACCCTGTGAAGGATAGATGGATTTATCATTCAGAATCAGCTCAATAGCAGGCATTTCCTCCAGCGCTTTACTCCTGGAACCGTAGCGGCGCGTCATATCCAGCAACTGGTTTTCCGTCATCGAGAAGTAAACGTACATATCGGAATTATCGGAAACCGTAGTCAACGGTTTAGGCAGACTGGCACTGACCAAAGCACCCACACGATAGGGCAAAGTGCCTACAACACCATCGGCAGGACTCTTCACTTCCGTATAAGAAAGGTTATTAGCGGCACTTACACGTTGCGCTTCCGTCTGCGCCAATTGCGCTTTCGCCGTCAGCAGGTTATTATAAGATGTCTGCAAGTCGAACTCGGAAATCACGTTCTGGGCAAACAATTCTTTTTTACTGTCATACGTCAGTTGAGCCGTAGCTACACTTGCGCGTGCTGCTTCCACATTGGCTTCCGCAGTCTGCAAAGCCGCACGGTAAGGCACTTGGTCGATAATAAACAAGACTTGTCCTTTGCGGACCGCCTGACCTTCTTCCACACAAAGTTTAGTCAGGAAACCGGACACCTGTGGGTAAATGTCAATGTCTTGTCTTCCCCGGATACTCGCTGAATAGGTCGTTTGCAATTCCTTGTCGGATGTCGTGATTCTCATCACCTCATACTCAGAACTGGTCTGCACGGTAGGAGCCTGTCCGCATGCTACCAATGTTACTCCACAAATGAATGTCATCATCTGTCTAATCAATCTCTTCTTTGTTGTCATACTACAATCTTTTTAAAAACATCTTTTGTTATGTCGGCGGCAAAGGTATGCCGTTTTTGAACAACAACTTGTTTCATTTGTCGCACTCCTTTGTTCATTTTCGGAACGGTTTGCTTAACATTCCAAAAAGAACTTCTACCTTTGTTCCAACAAAACTTTAAAAAGATAAAGTATGAATCCATTATTAACTACGAAAGCAGAAACCTTCAGAGCCGGGACCGATAACCTGGAGTTTTACCACAACCGACTCATCAAACTGACAAACGGAGTCCTTTTGTTCTGTTCAGGCGGCGAAGCGGAAATCACCATAGATCTGGAGAAGCATCACATTATACCGAATACGAATATCATGCTATTGCCCGGCTCTATCCTTTCGCTCAGATCGGCCAGTCCGGACTTCCGGATACACTATTTCGCTTATTCAGGCGAAATGATGAAGGCCGCCTGTTTTCGTCTGGATCCGGCATTCATGCATTTCATGAAAGAGAATTCCTGTTATACACATACCAGGCTCGAAACAATACGCCCCATCCTCGGAATGATAGAGGCAAGTGCTGCTATTTATGCCGACAAGGAAAACCAGTTCCGCGAAAGTATTGCCCAGAACTTGCTTCAGATATTATTTTTGGATACTTATGATAAGGTGCAGCGATACTTCACCAAAGAGCAATTGGAAGGAGGTAACCGGAAAGGACAACTGTTCAAAAAGTTCATTCACCTGGTACACACCAACTGTACCACACAACGGGATGTAGCCTTTTATGCCGAGCAACTTTGTATTTCTACACGCTATCTTTCTGCTATTACCAAAGAGGTAGGTCAGATTTTTGCTAAAGAAATCATCGATGAGTTCCTCACACTGGAGATCAAAGTCGCCTTGCAATCCACCAATCTCTCACTGAAAGAGATAGCCGACCGGTATAATTTTCCCGACCAGTCGTTCTTCGGGCGGTACTTCAAGAAGCATACGGGGATGGCGCCGAAGGAATACAGGGCAAAAAGAATATAATGAAACTTACTGCTACAACTCGTCTCTTTTTCATCCCGATATGAGCTATCATACTTCGCCTTTATAAGTACACAGTTGTTTCCTTTCATGGAAATTCAGTTTATTCCAAATGGTAACTTTGTTAACCCCGCACGGTAACTCCATTTACATGCCGAAGTAAAGACCGTTACATACCGAGGTAAAGGTCGTTACAATAAGGGGTAAAGGCCGTTACATACGGCGGTAAACGCTTTTACATTCTACAGCAAGCCGTCGGTAAATGCTATTAGCTGATTATCAATAAGCTAAAAAAGCTCCATTAGCAATCTTCCATCCATTATAGATGGGTTATGAATTAAATGGGTCCGCCTTATCCGTGTCGTCCGCGTATCTATTCATTCATTACTGTACAAGCATGAACAAAACCCTCTTACACTGTAAGAAAACAAAACAATACAACTGGTTAGTATAGGTTTTTAGCATTTATTTGATAACTTTGTACACGAATCAATTAAATACTAACACCATGAGAAAACTTAACCACGCACTTCTTGCAGGTGCTCTCGCCTTGGCATGCGCTTCGTGTACCGCGGAGAAAGAAGCTAACTACCAAGTGATACCTCTCCCCCAAGAGGTAAGCTTAACTCAAGAAAACCCGTTCAAACTGAACGAAAATGTTCTCATCGCTTATCCGGAAAACAATGCCTTACTGCAACGCAATGCTGAGTTCCTGTCGGAGTACATCCAACAAGCCACGAACTATGCACCGAAAACAAAGGCCATCGCAGCAGGAGAACAAGTAAAAAATGCAATTGTACTGGGACTCGATCCGAGCATTGCAAACAAGGAAGGCTATGTGCTGACTACCACCCCCGAAGGAATCAGCATCAACGGACAAACCGAAAACGGAGTGTTCTATGGCATTCAGACTTTACGCAAATCCATTCCCGCCGAAGCCAAAGGAACAACCGTCCTGATACCGGCAGGTGAAATTAAGGACGAACCGCGTTTCAGTTACCGTGGCATGCACCTCGACGTAGGACGCCACTTCTTCCCCAAAGAGTTTATAAAGAAATATATAGACTTGCTGGCACTGCACAATATGAATACTTTCCACTGGCACCTGACTGAAGACCAGGGCTGGCGTATTGAGATTAAGAAATATCCGAAACTTACGGAAATAGGTTCTCAGCGCAGTCGTACGGTAATCGGAAGAAACACACAAGAGTATGACAATACGCCGTATGGTGGTTTCTATACACAGGAAGAAGCTAAAGAGATCGTGAAGTATGCGCAGGAACGTTACATTACGGTAATTCCGGAAGTAGACCTGCCCGGACACATGCTTGCTGCATTAGCTGCTTACCCCGAAATGGGATGTACAGGTGGTCCGTACGAAGTATGTCCTCGTTGGGGCGTATTTGAAGACGTACTCTGCATCGGTAATGATAAAACCATGCAATTCCTGGAAGACGTAATGAGTGAAATCATCGAAATATTCCCATCAGAATATGTACATATCGGTGGCGATGAAGCTCCACGTACCCGTTGGGAAAAATGTCCGAAATGCCAGGCACGTATCAAAGCGGAAGGGCTGAAAGCTGATAAAAACCATACCGCAGAAGATCGCCTGCAAAGTTATTGCATGACACGTATCGAGAAGTTCCTGAACAGCAAGGGACGCCGGATTATCGGCTGGGACGAAATTCTGGAAGGCGATGTAGCCCCCAATGCGACAGTAATGTCATGGCGCGGAGCATCCGGAGGCATAGAAGCGGCACAAATGGGGCATGATGTAATTATGACGCCCAACACCTATTGTTATTTCGATTATTATCAGACGGCAGACACCAAGGATGAACCGCTGGGTATCGGTGGATATGTACCCATAGAAAAGGTGTATAGTCTGGATCCTACTTTCGATCTGAATGAAGAACAGAAAAAACATATTATTGGTGCCCAAGCCAACTTATGGACAGAGTACATAACTACCACCGAACATGTGGAATACATGGTATTACCCCGTATGGCTGCCCTTGCCGAAGTACAATGGACGCAACCTGAAAAGAAAGATTTCAAAGATTTCACTAAACGCCTGGCCCGCCTGATGAAGTTCTATCAAAGAGATGGCTTCAACTATGCCAAGCATGTATTCGATCTAAAGGTCGACTTCACGCCGGATGTTGCCAAGAAAGCGGTAGTAGTTACATTGAGTACTATTGATGACGCTCCTATTTATTATACATTAGATGGAACCGAACCGACTACTGCTTCATTGAAATATACAGAGCCTGTTTCCATTACCGAAACAGCAGATTTCCAGGCAGTGGTTATCCGCCCGGAAGGAAAGAGCAAAGTGGTGAATAAGAAGATTTCTTTCAATAAAGCTACATATTGTCCTATCGAGCTGACTTTCCAACCTTCGGAAAAGTATAAATTCGGAGGTGCCATCACCTTGGTAGACGGTATGAAGGGGAATGATAGCTATGCCACCGGAGCCTGGTTAGGTTTTGTAGGTGGTGATGTGGAAGCCATCATCGACCTGGGACAGGAAACGGAAATCAAGCGGGTGGCTACGAATGCTATTGTCGACATGAGTGCCTGGATTATGGGCAGCACAGGATTGGTAGTCTCTGTATCTGATGATAACAAAGAGTTCCGCGAAGTAGCCGTTAAGGATATTCCGGCTGAAACAAATATTGATAAGAAAGGTGTGGAAAACTATGAGATAACTTTCGATCCGGTGAAAGCACGGTATGTGAAAGTTGTCATCAAGCGCAGCCCCGCCTTGCCCAAAGGACATGCAGGCGAAGGAAAAGCAGCTTATATGTTCATTGATGAAATAGAGGTGGATTAGAAACCTCTCCCAAGGGAGAGGAGAAATTTTAGAACTGGAAGTAAATGAAAGGCTGAATCTCCGTACTCTTCATCTGGATTACCAAGTAAATTAAAGCAAGCATCAGAACCGCCTTTCCCATCAGGGGGAGGCGGATTACTGTTTTACAGCAAGCATTCTCCCAACGGTCGGGGCAGAAATGCAGGAAGAGACCCAATGCCATCAGTGCAAACACTTCCCAATAACCCGCAATCAGTTGTGGGAAAAGTTGCGGACGGAAAGTGGTACAGATCTGTTTGATCATATCCAATGAAGTGGAAAAGTCCGCATTGCGGAAAAATATCCAGCAGAAACAAACAAAGTGGAATGTGATAAGTATACCGAAGAAACGGCGGATGCCGTGGCTTTCTTCCCCTTTCTTTCTTCCGGTCAGCGTCATCCAGAATTTATGTGCCGCCAAAGCAATGCCATGGAACAATCCCCAAACGACAAAATTCCAGGAAGCACCATGCCACAAACCACCCAAAAACATAGTTATGATAAGGTTGGCATACTGGCGAATCTTTCCTTTCCGGTTTCCGCCTAAAGATATATAGAGATAATCTTTCAGCCAACTGGAAAGCGAAATGTGCCATCGCCGCCAAAACTCTGTAATGGAAGCGGACTTATAAGGAGAATCAAAGTTCTTATTAAAATGAAAACCTAACAACAAGGCTATTCCGATAGCCATATCACTGTATCCGGAAAAGTCGCAATAGATTTGCAAGGCATATCCATAAACACCCATCAGATTCTCTACTCCGGAATAGAGCGTAGGATTATCAAAAATACGTTCTACAAAGTTCACACTGATATAATCCGAAATAATCGCTTTCTTGAACAGACCGCTTGCAATCAGGAATATACCTCTTCCGAACATCTCATGGGATACGAACAAAGGGCGGCGTATCTGTGGGATAAAATCACGGGCACGCACAATAGGCCCCGCCACCAATTGCGGGAAGAAAGATACGTAAAAAGCATAATCCAGCAAATTGGTAAGAGGGGTTATATCTTTGCGATAAACATCGATGGTATAGCTAAGTGACTGGAAAGTAAAGAAAGAAATGCCCACAGGGAGGAATATATCGTAATGATGAAACGTACCACCTACCAGCGAAGCGAAGACATCTCCCAGAAAATTGGTATACTTGAAGTATGCAAGCAAACCAAGATTAATAGCAAGACTAAACACAACACTTGCCTTACGCTTCCAGCCTACGGAAGTACCTGCCATAAAACGAGCAATAAAGAAATCGCTTACCGTGACAAGTGCCAGCAGGAAAAAGTAAGTTCCGCTACTTTTATAATAAAAATAATAGGAGAATGCGGTAACAAACAACAAGCGTGCAGTCAGCCGGCGTTGCAACAGCAGATAAACCAGTATAAATGCTGCAAACAACCACAAGAAAATGCCGCTACTGAATATCATCGGCGCTTGCGGGTCATAAACGAATACGTCTCGCAGACGGTTAAAGTCAATATCCCACATAATCATTATAGGCTTTTAAAAGAGCTTGATAAAACAATTCACCTTGCAGCACATATCCTTCGGGAAGATAATGTACATGGTCCGGACGCATCAATTTTGCTTCCTGCCAGTTCAGACAAGCACGCTGTCTCCCTCCCACCGCTTCGTACATATCCCACATGGCTAGACCATTGTCATCAGCAAAGCGACGCATGGTTTCTACGGCAATTGCAGTACGGGGATTAATGGAATAGGTGCGGCGACGACGACTTTTCCGGAAACTGTCGTAGGAACCGGGGGGAGTTGTCATCAGTAAGGGTACATTGGGCAGACTGTCGCGAAGCATACGCACCAGTTCATCCATTTGTCGGTAGTGTAACAGGGTGTTATAACGTCGGTTATGGCTTTCGTTCGTTCCGAAAGAAAGTATAACCAGGTCAGGATGCAGGGCGGCAATATCAGAAATACGGTCGGGACGGGTAAAGGTGGTACAAAAAGCGCCATTGATACCCATATCGGTATAAGAGATAGCACCAAAAGTTTCTGTCAGCAGCGTTCCGGTAGTACGGGGCAAGATACGCCCACGGATATGACTGTCACCGATATGTACGATACGGATGGTATCTGTAGAAAAGCCGGCATGTAACAGACGCAACTTTTCCCAAAAAGGATTGAGGATGCCAAGGCTATCCGTCAACTCATTTTCACCAAGTTGCTGAAAGCCGGAAGGAAAAGCTATTTGAGGAACGGCAACAGTATCCGTACGCTGGGAATAAGAACGAAGTGTGTCACAATTTGCTGTGACTTTACTAATTAGAGGACAGGATGGAATAGGGTCCTGAGCATAAAGAGGAGAAAAACACAGAAGAAAGAATATTAGTATATAAGAAAATTTTAGGCGCGGATTACGCGGATAACACGGATTACAGTGTAGATACGAATACTCTAAATGTAACTGTCCTAAAACAAAAGCATCCGTGTAATCCGTGCCTAAAAAATCGTTCAATAGAACCCTATTTACATTATTCCGCTTCATAAGCCCTCCTCCTGTCGTACTGTTCCTTTCCATACACAAGCGCCTCATAAAGTAGACCTGCCAGATGCTTACCTCCCCGGAAATTAATATGCGTATAGTCGTAATTCGCCAAAGAAGGCTTGGCATGTACCAGATTCGCCATGCTTCCCTCTCCTCCCATTGCTTCGAACATATTCCAGAAAGCAATGTCGTTATCTGCCGCCAGGTTTTGTTGGTAACGCACCAGATTTTTAATACCGGGCATTGTGCGCAGAGTACCATCTTCCGTCTTATAATCCCGGTCACCCACGCTGACTATCAAGATACCTGCTTGTGGAAATGCATCCTTCAAATGATCAATAGTAGTCTGCATACCGGCAATGTATTTGTCATAATTCCGTCCACGTTCAGTAGCAACGTTCAATCCATATTGCAAGATAATCAGATCGTAAGGACGCTGCTCATTAAATTCGTGCATCATCCACACAGGAATAGAACGCAAGGATAAGCCCGAACTGCCGCGCAAAGAGAAATTATCCAGGATAATTCCTTTTTTACCATCCATAGCCAGACCATAGAATAAGGTAGAGTCCGCCTCATCAACCGTCCAACGGACAGAACCGATATTTCCATCCACTTGCATTTCCTGCAAATCATCTGTAGCCAGGAAAGTACGGGTTTGCTTTTCATTCCGATTGACATTCACAGAAAGGGTGACTTCTCCTTTACTATAAAAGAAGATAGAAGCCTGTTCACAGGTATCCAGATGGGAAGCATATTTGTTTTGTCCCTTCAATTCCACATAAGCACCGGGACGGGGAACAAAGTAATGTCCGGAAATACCTTGCTTCTTGCGGTCAAAGAAAGTAGAATCCATTACAGAATGGCTTTGCCAACCACCAAACGAGTGGCGCACGGTAGGGCGGAATCCGCTGGTCATAGAAGTAATGGTAACAAAACCTACTCCGCAACCACCATATTTATCCTGCAACATATTACGCAAATCCGCAGTAAGAATATCCGCTTCAATGAAGGAATCTCCGAAAACGGCAATACGTACCTGACGGGGACGCTGTGCCAATTCATCCAAAGCCCGGTAAAAAGGTGTCATGCCGCGCAGAGTAGAGTCGCTGTAATCTTCAATGCACGTCATACCCGCACGGCAGGTATCCACAAATGCAGGTTTCACCTTCGGCGGAGGCGGAAGCAAACTGTCCGGTTCTTCCGCAATATCTTTCTGAGTACGCACGTCACCCAGCAAGTCGACACGCCTCATTACGTGTTCGCCTACTGTAAAACCGGGCAGGAAGTACATCAGTAACAAGCCCGCCAATATAATCAATGCCCAAATGCAAGTATATTTCAGATAATTCTTTTCCATGTTGTCCGTAAAGGATTTGCAAAGATAGAGAAAAGACATAAAAAGAGAGGGAAATCTTCACGTTTTGTAAGATTTCCCTCTATCAGATTCTCAAGAAAGTGTTTCCACTCACTCTGAAGAACCACCTTCCTCAGATTATATCGTCTTCTCAATATTCCAGACAAATGCCCGGAGACCGAGTTGCTGAGTCTCCTCGTCCATCTGATGAAGTGCATCAAGCAACGGGTCAACTTTAGCTTCGTCTACAATAGTAATAATAGCAGAGCACATACTGGGCCATGCGTGGCTACCATAATGCGGCTCTCCTGTCTTGCTGCCACGTCCCTGCACTTGCTGCCAATAGCTGAATCCACGGCAACCCTGGCGGTCGAGTAGCGCCATGATGCGCTCAAAGAACGCCTGGTCGAATGTTATAAATACGGATTTCATGTTGATTAATTATGAATTATAAATTATGAATCATGAATTATGAGTCAGAAAACAATGAACACTGCACGGCAATTCATAACTCATAATTCATAATTATTATCACTGTTTTCTTGGTTTCGTCATCTTCTCTTTATGAGCCTGATAGTAATCATTCAGTTCACGGTCTTTCTTGATCTTGCGACGATTGCGTCTGATACCAATACCGGCAAACGAGCAATAAAGCACGGGAACCAAAATCAGCGTCAAGATGGTAGATACCGTCAAACCACCAATTACGGCCACACCCAACGGACGCCACATTTCGGCACCTTCACCCTGACCTACAGCCATCGGAACCATACCGAGGATAGTAGTCAACGTAGTCATTAATACCGGACGCAAACGGCTACGACCTGCCGTAACCACAGAGTGGAGTACCGCCATACCGCGCTCGCGGCAGAGTGTGATGTAGTCGATCAACACGATACCGTTCTTCACTACAATACCAATCAACATGATTCCACCCAGCAAACTCATTACGTTCAGGTTGGTGCCCGTAAAGAAGAGGGCCATCAACACACCGCTGAATGCAAACGGGATGGAGAACATGATAATGAACGGATAACTCAAAGACTCAAACTGGGCGGCCATTACAATAAATACCAGAATGATAATCAGTACAGCCAATGTACCCAAGTCGGAGAACGAATCTTGCTGGTCCTCATACGAACCCGAAATCTGGATAGAAATACCACTCGGCAAGTCCATCTTATCGATAATGGCATTACCATCGGCGACTACATCACCCAACGGAACTCCGGAAATAACGGCGGATACCGTCACAACACGTTCACGGTCCTTACGCTCGATGGTAGGAGGAGCTGAGCGCTCAACTACTTTACCGAGGTCTTTTATACGGACACCATCACCGGAAGGTGTATAGATCAGAATGTTCTCCAAATCTTCAATCTTTGTACGGAACTCGGGAGCATAACGTACACGGATGTCGTACTCATCACCATCCTCACGATAATAAGAAGCCAAGGCTCCGTTCACGCGATTACGCAAATAACCGGAAGCGGTTGACAAATTCAGTCCATGTAATGCTAATTTCTCACGATCAAAGTCTACCTGATATTCAGGTTGGTAATCCTGACGACTGATGTTTACTTCACTTACACCTTTTACATCCAATAGTTTCTCTTTCAGCTCAGCCGAGACTTTATCCGTTGCGGTAAAATCATAACCATATACCTCGAAATCGGCACTGGCCTGAGAACTCATACCACCGGTACTACCACCCATGATTACCTGTGCCTTATCCAACTCAGGATAAGCCTTCAGGTCTTCACGCATTTCGTTGCAGACCGTCTCCAACTTCACGTCACGATCACCCGGACTTACCAAACTGATATTAAAGCTGATAATATGGCTACCATTATCCTGCATGGAAGCGAAAGTATTGTCCGAATCAGCCTGTCCCACCGTATAGTTACAAACCTTCATCACACCTTCGTAACGTTTCATCCACTTTTCCGTCAGTTCCGAAGCCAATGCTTGCGCACGTTCTACACGGGCACCGATGGGAAGTTGCAAGTTCACACCGATACGGCTATTATCAGCCGCCGGGAAGAACTCCGTACCGATATACTTGGCACAGAATAAACTTGCCACAAAGAAAATGGCACAACTAACCATAACAGTTACACGATGGCGTACAGCCCAGTTCAAACGATTTTGATACCATACATCAAGAGCATCAAGCGCACGCTGAATCGGTTTATAGAAAGCAATGAACCACTTACTCTGCTTCTTCTGCAAACGCAGGAGTTGCGCACACATCATCGGTGTAAATGACAAAGCCGAAATAGTAGAAACAGTCATGATCACACACATCATCCAACCCAACTGGCGGAATAACACACCGGACATACCGCTCACCATCGTCAACGGGAAGAATACCGCAATCATGGTCAGCGTAGAGGCTATAACGGAAATAGCCACCTCATTCGTAGCATGAACTGCTGCCTGCTTCGGTTCGGACCCTCGTTCAATATGGGTCGTCACATTCTCAAGTACCACAATAGCATCATCCACCACATTACCAATAGCAATGGAAAGACACGAGAGTGAAATAATATTCAGCGAACCGCCGTCTATAATACCCAGATAGATGAATGAGGCTACCAATGACATCGGGATGGTAATACAGATAATAACCGTAGCTCGCCAACGTCCCAAGAATACAAATACCACCAGGATTACGAACAACATGGCATACATGATAGTTTCTTCCAAGCTGTCAATGGTATTTAGAATGTTATCGGAAGTATTGACAATGATACCCAGTTTCACGTCACTCGGCAACGACTTCTGCAACTGCGGCAGCATATCGATAACTTTCTGCGAAATAGCCACAGAGTTCGCACCGGATTGTTTCTGTACCACAATCATGGCACCTTGCACACCATTACTATACGTCTTCTGCGCACGTTCTTCCACAGAGTCTACCACTGTTGCTACATCACGTAAATAAACAGAAGCTCCATTGTGCGTACCTACTACGATATTCTCCATCTCCTTGGGGTCCTTGAACTCACCTTCCACACGCAGCGAATAGGTATTGTTTCCCACATCGAAGGTACCACCCGGTGTATTACGGTTTTCAGCACTGATGATAGAACTGATGGTTTCCACTGAAAGATTATAGGCATCCAGTTTGTTAGGATCGCAATAAACATTTACCTCACGCTTGGGCGCACCGGAAATAGACACCGTACCCACACCCGGCACACGTGCCAGAGGATTCACGATGTTGTCATCCAATATTTTATAAAGTGCCGGCTGACTTTCTTCCGCCTGAACGGAGAGAAGCAGGATGGGAATCATGTCCGTACTGAACTTAAAGATAATAGGCGTCTCCACCTCATCAGGAAGCTGAGAGCTTACCATATCCAGTTTATCGCGTACATCATTCGTCAGCACATCTATATCATATCCATATTCGAACTCCAATGTTATCACAGAGATATTCTCTGAAGATCTGGAAGTAATATGTTTCAGGTTGCTGACAGAGTTCAGCGTATTTTCTAACGGACGGGTCACGTTGTTCTCAATATCCGACGCACTGGCTCCCGCATAGGAAGTCATCACCATAATGGTGTTGGTCTCGATATCCGGGTAAAGGTCCACCGGCAATTTTGACAAAGAGAACAGACCAAATATCGCTACCGCCAAAAAGCAGAGCGAGGTCATAATCGGTTTTTTAACCGCTCCTTCGTATAAACTCATGTTATTTAATGATGAATTTTTAATTATTAATTATGAATTGGCTGCGCTATCATGCCGCACGGTAGTTCATAATTAATAATTCATAATTAATAATTATTTCTCGACTTCTACTTCTACGCCATCGGCCAACTTGGACTGTCCTGCTACGACCACTTGTGAGTTGTTATCCACACCGGAAATCAACTCATATTCCGTATCCATACGACGTCCCAGTTCCACTTTGTTATAAGAAACTTTTCCGTCCTTATATACATATACATAGCGGTCACCGGAACCGGCACGTTTCACAATAGCCAAATCGGGCACAACTACGTGCTCCTCTGTTCCGAAGTTCAGCGTTACACGGGCAAACATACCTGGACGGACTTTCTGGTCGCGGTTAGTCAAACGCACTTCAACAGGGAAAGTACGGGTATTCGGGTCAATGGTAGGATAAACCAGATTTATCGTTCCTTCAAACTCTTCGTCACCATACACATCTACTTTGACAGCTACGGGAGAACCTTTCTTTACTTTCGCAAAATAGCCTTCAGAAACGTTGATCATCAGTTTCACCGGAGTGATCTGTTCCACTACCAGCACCGGGTTTCCACCACTATACATATCGCCATTATCGTAATTACGAGCCGTTACCACACCATTGATGGGGCTGAGTAATGCGGTATTTTCCAACAGATTCTTATACGTAGTCTTCTGTACGTCCAATGCCATCTTGGCTGCATCCCATTCGGATTTGGAAGTGCCGCCCACCTTATATAATTCGTCAGTACGCTTGAATTCTATTTCTTGGTTATCCAGACGGAATTTCGCCTGCTTCAGATTGGCAGCATCCATCTGCACCAATTTCTGTCCTTTAGAAACACGGTCACCTACTTCCACAAATATCTGATCGATACGTACCGGAGAAGAAGGAGCAATATTATTTTTCACTTCTGCCTGAACAGTAGCGGTATATTCTTGAATCTGATCTACAGGACGTGCGGTCACAGAGGCCAGTTTAACTCTCGGTTTTTCATCTACCTTTGCAGTTGCAGCCTTGTCTTTCTCTCCGCCACTGCATGAGCCCAACAAAGCAATGGCCATCAGGGCAATCAATTGAACACTTTTTTTCATATCGTTGTGATTTTCTTTTTACTTATTAATTGAATAGTCGCGACCCAAAACTTGATCAAGGTCAGCCTTAGATACCAGATAGTCGTAAATAGATTGGTTGTAAGTCAGTTCAGCCTGGGTTAACGATACTTGGGAACTGTTCAGTTCCAGCACTGTACCTTTACCTACTTCGTAGCGCTTGCCGGCTATTTCCACTGCTTTCTGAGCCTGCATTACGTTCTCTTTATTACTTACCACCTGCTCTGAACTTGCTGCCATGTTATTCTGGTAACTGGTAATCTGCATGTTCAGCTTGCGCTCCGTATCCGTGCGATTTTCCTTTAACTGATTGATCTGAATTCGTGCGGTTTTCAGTTTCGTAAAGTTACTGGCTTTATAAAGAGGGATATTCAGGGTAAAGACCAAAGCAGAACTTCCGCCCCAATTATAGTCGAACACATTCCAGTTATTATTATACAATGACTGGTATTGATAAGAATAGTTCATTCCCAGTGTCGGCATGAAGTTCGTCTTCAGGGACTTCAGATTCTGATTAAGCATCTTCATGTTCAGGTCGAATTGCTTCATTGTGGTATTGTTCACCAAACCTTCATTCAGTTCATTCAATTGGTTAGCAAACAAATCGGTCTCATAATTAGCCAGATTATCGGCAATCTTGAGATCGAAGTCTTCCGTTATTCCCATCAGCACTTTCAGCTGAAGTTTGGATAAGGTAACAGCATTTCCCGCTGAAATGACATTCGGCTTTACACTACGCATTTGTACTTCAGCACTAATCTTATCAAATTCGCTGACGGCTCCCTGCTGGTATTTTGCATTAACCACGTTATAATTGTCTTCCGCCAATTTATAACTCTTCTGCAAAACCTCATAAGAGTCTTGTGCCAACATTAACTGATAATACGCTTTAGTAACCTGGTTCACCAGATCCTGCTTAGAAGCACGGGATTTTTCTACTGCCAACTCTATGTCGGTTTTCGTCATAGACATTGCTTTGTAGACCGAAGGGGCAAATAACGGTAAGCTGATATTCAGAGTTCCGCTTACTGTATTCGAATCGTCCTGACCCATTTTGAAAGACTGACCGCCGAGGTTCATCTGGGCTGCCGTAATCGTATGGTTCCATGTTCCGCCAATGCTGGCCTCTGGCAATAAACTCTGCCAGGTCTCCTTGTTAGCCACCTTTTTCAGGGCTATTTCCTCTTCTGCAACCTTTATCGTAGGATTATCACTAAGTGCGATTTCCAGTGCTTTGTCGAGGGTCAAGGTTAGAGGTTCTTTTGTCTCCTGTGCCTGTACATAGCTTATAGCCAATAAAAGGAACACAGTCAACATAATTTTCTTACTTGCCAAAAATAGTTGTCTGTCCATAAAAATCAATCTGTATGTATATTAGGATTATTCTTTATATTCCGTATTGGACTGTCGGTTCTTACGATATATTCCCGGATAAATTCTTCCAGTTTACGAGCGCCTTTTTCTGTTGATATTCCCCGGAGATAGGTAAACATGATAGATTCATATACTTCCAGGAAAGAGTGCTCTTTGCAGAGATCCGTGTTCATCAGCAAGTCGAGCTGTTCGCGTACCAACAGGTTTACAATCGTAAAGTTAACATCATCGCGGAAGTACCCTTGCTGTATACCCAGTTTAAAGAAAGCAATCGTTTCCTCGGAATCGCGGTTGCGACGTTTCATCAATTCTGCATAAACTTTGGGGTATTTCTTGATGTCTTCAAAAAACTTTTTATTAGTATTGTGAAACTTCTCGATACTCCACTGGTAGAGTTTTAACAAAACTTCCAATACATTCGAAGCCTTTTCATAGACATCTTTCACGTAAGCATCTTCCTCACGCTGAGCTTTCAGGAGACATTCCATCAGTAAGGTTTCTTTATCAGAAAAAACTTCATACAAAGTACGCTTGGATATACCTAATGCCGCAGCAATGTCATCCATCGTAATACTCTTGATACCGTGAGTAGCAAAAGAATTCAGAGCAGTATCAATGATACGCTCCCGCAACTCTAACCTTTGAGGGTGTTCTTTCATATTGTCGCCCGTTTTCATTTCTATTTTCTCTTTAATTTTTTAGATTTCAAGTAGAAGAATGTCCACTTTCGGAATAAAACTGGGCAAATATAGAAAGAAAACTCAATTCACCAATTGAGTTTCCTTTGAAAGATTAATGATATTAATGTTTATTATGCTTCCGGCAGATTTATTGGGAAGAATGTCAATAATCGAACTTCGTCCGGTTCAGAAACGCCACTGTCTTATGAATTTCTTTGTACATGACAATGTCATCTTTAATAAAAGGGACTTCCTTGCGATATTCGTTCAGGAAGCGTTCCAAAGCGGGAGAAGTCTTTAAAGGGCGACGGAATTCGATACCCTGTGCGGCATTCATCAATTCAATGGAGAGAATGTGTTCCAAATTGTCCATAATACGATACAATTTGGTAGCTGCATTAGCTCCCATGCTGACATGATCTTCCTGTCCGTTGGAGGAAACAATGGAATCACTGCTGGCAGCATAGCAATACATCTTATTCTGACTAACCATAGAAGCAGCAGCATATTGTGGTATCATAAAACCGGAGTTCAAACCGGGATTGGCTACCAGAAATTCAGGCAGACCGCGCAGTCCCATGATAAGCTGTGCCACACGCCGCTCGGAAATGTTTCCTAACTCAGCCAGGGCGATGCCGAGGAAGTCATAAGAAATGGCAAGTGGCTGACCGTGGAAGTTTCCACCGGAGATAATACGGTCTTCATCGGGAAAAATAGTTGGATTATCCGTTACAGAATTGATTTCAGTCAGCAGGACGGAAGAAACATAACGGATAGCATCTTTCGTTGCACCATGTACTTGGGGAATGCAGCGGAAAGAATACGGATCTTGCACATGGGCTTTGTATTGAGCAATGATTTCACTGCCTTCCAGAAGCTTACGGAAATTATCGCCTGTCTCGATTTGTCCCCGGTGCGGACGAATTTGCTGGATACAATCCATAAAAGGATCAATACGCCCATCGAAAGCTTCGAGGGAAAGAGCGGCAATAAGATCGGCTTTCTTGGAGAGTCGGAAGGCTTTCAGAATGGCAAACACACCATTGGCACTCATAAACTGCGTACCATTGAGCAGAGCAAGACCTTCTTTACTCATAAGTTTCACCGGTTCCCAGCCGAACTCATCGAGGACACTAATAGCTTCGCGCTTCTTACCTTTATAATAAACATCGCCCACACCGATAAGCGGCAGGAAGAGATTGGCAAGAGGAGCCAGATCACCGGATGCACCGAGTGAACCACGATCGTAGACAATAGGCATCACATCGTTGTTGAAGAAATCGAGGATACGCTGCACGGTAATGACTTGCACACCACTATGTCCCAAAGACAGGGCATGGGCTTTCAGCAACATCATTAGCTTGACGATGACGGGACGTATTTCTTCACCGACGCTGCAAGCATGACTCTTAATCAGGTTTTCCTGCAAAGTGCCCAGTTCGTCAGGGGATATATTTTTGCTGCACAATGAACCAAAGCCTGTAGTAATGCCGTACAAAGGTTCTTCGGACTCGGCTATCTTATGGTCGAGGTAGTCGCGGCATTTCTGTATCCGTTCTTTGGCTTCGGGGGCCAGTTCCAGTTTCAGATTCTCGTTGATAATTCGTTCGATGATGTCGAATGTGAGTTCACCGGACCCTACATGATAGACGTTTTTCATACTCGTAATTCTTGGTTAACAACATCCAATACTTCTTTTTCGCGGTCACAAGCCATGCGTTCCAGCACATCGGCTTCTCTTTGGAGTTCATCTGCAAAGGTTTTGTCTTTGATGGAACCTAGGTTGATGCGAACATTCAGCAAGGCCCCCAGTACAGCTGTACGGGCGGACATCATGGCCACACAAGCATCAGTCACTGCATTACGGTTTCCCAAACGGGCAACGTCGGCAATTACCGACATCAGCTCGTAGGCATTACGTGCTACTTGCATGGGGACAAGAGCGGCATACTTAGTAGCCTCCTGAATGGCAGCGCTGCGGGCAGCTTTTTCTTCATCGGTAGCCTTGGGCATCTTAAAGCAGGCAAATACGGCATCATAAGCTTCCGAGTCACGATCTATATCAGCTATGAATACGTCTTTCTCTCTCAGTGCGAGAGAAGCAATATGGTTCATAAGTTCCTCGTGTTCTTCGTAATTCTTCTTGCCGATGGTGAGGTTAGCAACCATAGCGGTAAGTGCCGAAGCTACAGCACCGTTCAAGGCAGCAATGCTTCCGCCACCGGGGACAGGATCACTGCCCGCCACTTTATTCAAGAATTCTTTTACTGTTAAATCAACTAACATGGTATTTTTCTTTAAAGGTTTTACAATACAGGATAAATCACACCTTCTTTAATGGTGGTATTTACGCAATTCATACCGACATAGTAAGGCAGAAAATGGTAATTATCAGAATTCAGCACTACAAAATCTCCCTTCTTGCCTACTTCGATGCTGCCGATACTATCCGCCCGGTTCAAGGCAGCAGCCCCGTTCAGGGTGAGGGCGGTGATAGCTTCTTCAATAGTAAGATGCATATAGATGCATGCCAGAGCAAAAGTCAGCGGAATGGAACCGGAGAAACAACTGCCCGGATTGAGATCTGTGGCAAGGGCTACGGCACAACCGGAATCAATCATTTCGCGACCACGTGCATAAGGTTCTTTCAGGGCAAAAGCTGTAAGAGGGAGTAAAGTTGCAACGGTTCCGGCATCCCGCATAGCGCGGATACCTGTATCGGATGCATGCAACAGATGATCTGCGGAAACAGCGGAAAGCTCGGCAGCCAGTTCGGCACCACCCAGCGGAACGATTTCATCGGCATGGAGTTTCAATCCCAAACCATATTCCTTGGCGGCTTGTAACAAACGGCGGGATTGCTCGACGGAGAAAACGCCTTGTTCGCAGAAGACATCACAAAACTCGGCCAGTTCGTTTTTGGCAACACAAGGCAGGACGTCACTGATAAGAAAATCGAAGTATTCATCCGTACGTCCCTTATATTCCTCGGGTACGGCATGCGCACCCAGAAAAGTGGATACAATATCTACCCGCTTATGCTCGTCATTATTCAGGCTACGCATGACTTTGAGTTGCAGAAGCTCCGTTTCCTTATCCAGTCCGTAGCCGCTCTTGCCTTCTACGGTCGTAACACCCATATTACTCATTTGCTTCAAAAAACCTTCGGCTTTGGAACGGAGTTGAATAAAACTACATTCGCGGGTGGCCTTTACAGTGCTTACAATGCCACCACCACGCTCCATAATAGACATATAGCTTTCCCCTTTCAGTCGCCAGGAGAACTCCTCGGCACGTTCACCACCAAATACAAAGTGGGTATGCGAATCGACGAAGCCGGGTAACAGGCATTTGCCACGGGCATTGTAGTGCCAGTAGCGTTGATAATATCCGTCACGCATCTCGCCCCGGGAAGGGCCGACATAGGAAATGATACCGTCGGTTACTTCTATTGTAGCATTGTCAATGATGCATAGTTCCCCCATCTCTTTACCGCAACGGGCGGAAAAGCCGATGGGTGTTACAACGCGGGCATTGAAAATTATCAGGTTCTCGGTCATACTAAAACTTTATTTGTGTAATCTGTATAATTAGTGTCTTTGCCTTATTCTTCCATAATCCTCGCCTCAAGCACTTGTTGCATAGAGAAATTCTCTAAACCAAGATAATAAGAAGCTGTATCAATGAGCGCCTCCATCGGAACAAGGCCGATAATCTCACTCCCCACGATGCTGACTCCATAACGACGTGCTTCTACACGGGTCAGTTCAAAAGCGCGGTAAAGGGCGGTACGGGTATAGTCTGTCATATTGATGGAAACCTGAGTAATGCCCCGTTCTTTCAACTCTACTCCCATTGCTTTGCAATAACGCAGGCCACCGCCAATGAAACGAATCTTCTTGGCAATATCATGTGCGATATCCAGATTAGGTGTATTCAGATTGATATTGTAGGCGACCAACGGCATGCGGGCACCGATAGCAACGGTTCCGGCAGTGGCATGGCGCTCGGCAGGACCAAAGTCGGGCTGCCATTCGGGTAGCTTTATCTTTTCTGCCATACCTTCGAACTCACCTTTACGCACGGCAGCAAGATTTTCGCGATGCGGAGCGGATGCGGATTTCTCATAGAGAAAGACAGGAAGATTATAGCGTTTGCCTACCTCCGCACCTACTTCTTTGGAAAGGGCGATAGCTTCTTCCATCGTCACATTCTTGATGGGAATGAAAGGAACTACATCTACGGCACCCATACGGGGATGTTGCCCGGTATGGTGGTTAAGGTCAATAAGTTTTACAGCAATACCGATAGCTTCGAGAACGGCATCACGAAGAGGTTCCGGTTCTCCTACCACGGTTACTACCAGACGGTTGTGGTCTTCATCGTTACTGTAATCCAAGAGTTTTACACCTTGTTTACCACGGAAAGGGGATATGATTTGATCTATTTTCTGCAAGTCACGTCCCTCGCTGAAGTTGGGGACACATTCGATGATTTTATTCATGATTCTCTTTTTATGATATGTATTTATTTACTAATTCGTCATCAGCCACGTATGGCATCGTAATATGATAACCATCAGCATGTGTCCGGTTAAACTCTTCACTCGTCTCCATAGCATGCCCATTGCGTGCCCATGAACGCCGGGCCACACCGCCCATCACGTCCCACAACATAGCTGAACGAAGTATTTCATCCACCCGCTCACTACCATCGCATACCATACCGAAGCCGCCATTTATGGCTTTTCCAATACCCACACCACCACCATTGTGCAATGCTACGAGGCTCATTCCCCGGGCACAGTTTCCGGCAAAGCATTGCACGGCCATATCCGCCATGACATTGCTTCCATCTTTTATATTAGAAGTTTCACGGAAAGGAGAGTCCGTACCGCTCACATCGTGATGATCGCGTCCCAACATAATAGGCCCTACTTCACCATTGCGTACCATTTCGTTGAACTTCAACGCTATCTTCATACGTCCTGCCGCATCCTGATAAAGAATACGCGCCTGAGTACCTACCACAAGATTATTCTTTTCCGCGTCACGTATCCAATTGTAGTTATCCAGATCCTGACCGCGACGGTTCGGGTCAATACATTCCATCGCTGCATGATCGGTCTTTATCAAATCTTCATGTTTACCACTGAGACATACCCAGCGGAAAGGCCCGTAACCGTAATCAAAAAGTTCCGGCCCCATGATATCTTCTACATAACTGGGGAATATAAATCCATTCTTATCATCTTCTTCTTTGGCAATTTCACGAACTCCGGCATCATAAACGGCTTTCATAAAGGAGTTTCCATAATCGAAGAAATAGGTACCCTGCTCTACAAGGGCTCTTATAGCCCGGAAATGGCGCACCAACGATTCATTCACCAGTCTACAGAATTTCTGCGGGTCTTCATGCAACAGACTTGTACGTTCGGCGAAAGTAATTCCCGCCGGACAGTATCCGCCTTCGTAAACGGCATGGCAGGAAGTTTGGTCAGAAAGCAGGTCTATATGTATATTTTGGCTTACAGCATATTCCAGCAAGTCAACGATATTCCCATGATAAGCAATGGATATCGGTTTCTTGCCGTCCATCGCCTCATGCGCCAGCGAGAATGCTTCGGGAATAGAATCCGTGACGTGCCCTACCCAACCTTGCCGATGCCGGGTTTCAATACGTGACATATCTACCTCGGCTATAATGGAAGCTGCACCCGACATCTCGGCGGCCTTAGGCTGGGCACCGCTCATGCCGCCCAAACCAGAAGAAATAAACAGGTGTCCGCGCAAATCACCGTTCTGAGGAATACCGAGCTTCATACGTCCGGCATTCAGCAGAGTATTAAAGGTACCATGCACAATACCTTGAGGACCAATATACATCCAGCCTCCGGCAGTCATCTGACCGTAGTTGGCAACTCCCATTTGCATGGCCACATGCCAATCCTTCTGGTTGTCGTAGAGACCTACCATCATGGCATTCGTAATAATCACGCGTGGTGCATCGGGCTTAGAACGGAATAATCCCAGCGGATGTCCACTTTCAATAACGAGTGTCTGATCTTGAGTCAGCACTTCAAGATATTGTTTAATGAGACGATACTGCATCCAGTTTTGACAGACCTGTCCCGTTTCACCATAAGTGACTAATTCATAAGGATAGAGGGCAATGTCGAAGCAGAGATTATTGTCAATCATCACTTGGAAAGCCTTGCCTTCAATGCAATTTCCTTTGTAAGCATCGATAGGTTTCGCTTTGAGATCGCCTTGCGGACGATATCGGTAGCCATAGATACGCCCGCGGGTACGAAGTTCTTCCATAAACTCCGGTGCGAGGGTCTCGTGTAATTCTTTGGGGATATAGCGCAATGCGTTCTTTAACGCCGTGGCAGTTTGTACGGGCGAAAGTGTGAAGCCACGGTCAGGAGCCCTCCGGATACCCTCTACAAAAGTGGGATAAGGGGGCAATGTGTTACTTAAGGTTATTTCCATAACATGCAGGATGAAAGGTTACAAAATGTCATCAGTTTACTTCTGTAAGCTGCCGCAATATAGAAATAAATCCCGATATCAACAAGTGATACCGGGATTTATTTATCATTTAGTCATTTTAAGCGTAGTAAGTATTTACCTGTAACTTCCGCACTTTCACTGCTTTCCTGTAAGAAGGCGTTCAGAAGTTCCGGCTCATTTTTTAGTAGCTGTAGCATTTTGTCTTTTCCTACGAACTCTACTTTACCCGTTTCCGGATTCAGTTCATAATAAACCCGCGCATTGACCAGCCCCGAAGCGGCAATGGCCGTACCGACATCTCCACCCAACTTTGTAGCGTCGGCAGGCTGTGTGGTACTTGCCGCCACAGAACCTACAGGCTGTGCATAGAAATAAATTTTCCCCTGTATCCAAATGGCAGGGGCATACCAACCGCCGAAACGGAAGCGTTTATAACGCACTTTCTTACAGTTAACGTATAACGCCGAGTCAGCCCTCACCGCATAACAACGGGATTTCAAATATCGGCAGAGACCGGGATTGTCATCTACCGAGACGCGATAGTCAGCACCTCCCATCAGTAAAATCTGATTCTTGGAGCGCTTCTCTATCTTCAATGTGGAGAGTGTGTCGCCACGATCTTCCACCAGTTCCTTCAAATTGGCATATATCACTTGCTGGGCGCTCCCATGCAAAGCAACCAATAATCCGAATATGCCTAATAACCACCACCTTTTCATACCCCAAGCTTTTCTTTCTAAAACAGTTTTATCTGAGCGAAAGTTACATTATTTATCCAAGAAGAGCAAATTATTGAAAAGAAAAATGCAATTTCGGCAGATTTATGTTCATGCATATTTATACTTGGGCTTATCTCTATACTGCATAATACGCTTCAAAGCTGCGAGTAACTGGAAAAATAAGCAATACTCATCAAAGGGATATCTAAGGCGAAAACTTACTACCTTGATGGATAAGAATAGTTTCATCACTTGGAACTGCAAGTTTCATGCCTTGAAACTGTCTGTTTCATGCTTTGAAACAAGCAGTTTCACACCGAGAAACAGACAGTTTCACACTGAGAAACAAACGCTTCTCTTAAAGGAAACATAAATATGGATGCTAAGTTCTTCATTAGAGCAAGAGAAAGCAGATGAAGCATTTGGTTATAAAGCAGGCTTATTTTACCTTTGCGGCAAAGAAACAATAGAATGAACACAATCAATGAAATAACCGCCACTTATCAGCGCATCGCTGAAGAAGGACGTTCGGAATTAAATAAAGTACAAAACAAGATTTACCGCATAGGCTCACTGCGATTATTGTTATTTGTTGCAGGAATTGCGGGAATTATATATTTCTGGTCATCAGGCTGGATAGTATTAACGGGGATCATTGCCGTTACACTTCTGCCTTTTATCCTATTGATAAAGTATCACAACCGGCTGTTTCACCGGAAAGATTATCTGGAAAAAAAGATAGCAATCAATGAGCAAGAACTTTCGGCGCTGAACTATGACACATCTTCTTTTGAAGACGGAGCAGAATTTATCGATCCGGCACACCTGTACAGTTATGACCTGGATGTGTTTGGTCCACATTCTCTTTTTCAGTATATAAACCGTACCTGTACGCAACTTGGAAAAAGCTTGTTAGCCAATTGGCTGGGCACGCATCTGGTAAATAAGAAAGAGATAGAATCCCGACAGGAAGCCATTCGCGAACTGACATCGGAATTAAACTTTCGACAAGAATTCCGTATTCTGGGACTGCTCTATAAAGGAAAAGCTGCTGATGAAGATGAATTAAAGGCATGGGCTAAGAGTCCCAGTGTCTTCCGGAAGAATGTTTTCTTTCGCATGCTACCGCTATTGGCGGGTGGAATAAATATCTTATGTATAGCATTGGCTATTGCAGGCATTATTCCGCTCACTGTTTTCGGTATTCTATGGTTATGCTTTGTTTTTGCCAGCTTTTGTTTCACTAGTAAAATCACTAAAATGCAAGCTGTCTACGGAAAGAAGCTACAGATATTAGCAACGTATGCCAATCTGCTCCGACTTATAGAGAACCAACCCATGAAAAGTCCGATATTGAAGGAAGTGAGAGAGTGGATCGGTGATGAAAAACAAACGGCTTCTCACTCCATCCAGCGTCTAAGTAAGCTTATGAACGAACTCGATCAGCGAAACAACGCCTACATATATGCCACCCTCAACGGATTATTCTTCTGGGAAATCCGCAAAATCATACAGATTGAAGGATGGAAAGAGCAATATGCTTCTGAACTGCCACGCTGGCTGACAGCTATCGCTCACATGGATGCTCTGTGTTCACTGGCCACATTCGCCTATAATCATCCGGAGTACTCCTACCCTATTATTACCACCCGGTCTTTCAGTCTCCGCGCCGCATCTATGGGACATCCACTGATGAACCGCGACAAATGTGTACGCAATGACATTGATATAGAAAAACATCCTTTCTTCATTATTATCACCGGTGCAAATATGGCAGGCAAAAGTACGTATCTTCGTACGGTAGGCATCAACTATTTGCTGGCTTGCATCGGTACCCCCGTTTACGCCCGGAGTATGGAACTGTATCCAGTTCAGCTCATCACCAGTCTGCGCACCAGCGACTCCCTGAATGATAACGAATCCTACTTCTTTGCAGAACTGAAACGTCTGAAACTTATCATCGACAAACTGCAAGCCGGTGAAGAGCTTTTCATCATCCTTGATGAGATTCTAAAAGGAACCAACTCCATGGATAAACAGAAAGGTTCGCTTGCCCTTATCAAACAATTCATGACTTTACAGGCAAATGGTATCATCGCTACTCACGACCTGATGCTCGGCACGCTTGCCGACATTTATCCTGATGACATCCGTAATTACCGATTCGAGGCCGACATCACAGATAATGAACTGACTTTTTCTTATCGTCTGCGCGAAGGAGTAGCTCAGAATATGAATGCCTGTTTCTTGATGAAAAAAATGGGGATAGCCGTTACCGACTGATCCCCATAACTTTAAAGTTAAGTCCAGAAACCCTGAGGGTTAGTTCACTTTACACTTCGCCAAGAAAGCCGATATGGTTGCTGCGTCGTTCCCTGTATAATAATGTACAGAGGTTACCGGAGTGTATGTATAAGGCACAAACTGGAACAACTGAACGGCTGCAAATTTATTATCTTGAGAAAGTATAACATCCAAACGTACATTACCGCTTCCTTCACTCTTTACACCTTCTTCAATAGAAAGCTGGCCTTTTTCAATCATCTCTTTCAACTTACCCATGTGTTTCAAATCGAAGAACACACTGCGTTCCTTAGTAATACTTCCTGTCGGAATATATACCACTTCTTTAGATTTCCAGAACAAACGGAATATTCCTAAGAGGAAAAATGCCGTACCTAACACCATCAACAACATACTAAGCGTAGATGAGCGGTCAGTTACTTCAAAAGTTGATGCGAATATAAGGATACCTAACAGCAGCATTGCCACTGAAAAAATTAGTCCGGAGACACTTGTGCGTTTTGCGATATCGGGGTGTGTAGACGCAAAAATAGTTGCGTCAATTGCTTGAGTTGCCATAATTTAAATCGTTTAAAATGAATAAAAATTTAACTGATAAAACATACCAATAATCACCTCGTACAGTCTATGACCACATAAGGCAAAAAAATCTGAATTCATTCAAACGTCTAAATGATAATTCGCCTGAGCGTAAATACATAATATTCACACGCAGGGTGGCAGCGATAAGAGGTGCTGGTATCAAATAACTTCGAGCGATGCAATGACAGTACATCGTCACGATGAGCCAGCCGCTCTATCATGTCTTTTAACGAAAGGATATATTCTGTTGTATACGAACGTTGCGCACGTGAAAAGGTGAGCAACTGAGTAGTTCCAGCGGAACCTGCAAGTTCTGCATCTGACAAATATGGCAATTTCGGAGCCGGAATATAACTTCCTTGCCGAACATCATTTCGCTGTGTATTCCCCTCTTCTCCTAAACTAACTTGGGTGGCAATAACCATTTCATCTACCGTCTGTACGGTAAATACATCACTCACACTTCCACAAAAGGCAGTAGCAAGGACTAGGAATAATATCACCTTCAGAAACTTTGCCATATCTATCTGCAAAGATAACAGTTTGTTTCATTTAATTGTTTAATAGTAGAACCTTTTAATGAATGTTTAGGAAAGATATATCTTCTTTCCTCCCAAAATATCCGAATGCAAAGAAAAAAAGCCGCCCCTTTCACAAGAGACGGCTTTTATATTGAAAAGAATAGTCGATTTATTCAGCTTTAGCTTCTTCCGCTTTTGCCTCTTCAACTGCCGGTGCTTCAGCAACCGGAGCTTCTGCCGGAGCAGCAGCTTCAGTAGTAGCTTTCTTAGAACGGCGGGTACGAGTAGCTTTCTTAGCAACCTTTTCCTTAGCCATGTTTTCGTTGTAATCAACGAGTTCAATAAAGCACATTTCAGCGTTGTCACCCAGACGGTGTCCTGTCTTGATGATACGAGTATAACCACCCGGACGATCAGCAATCTTCACAGAGATTTCCTTGAACAATTCCGTTACAACTTGCTTGTCTTGCAAGTTGCTGAATACAACACGACGAGAGTTAGTCGTGTCATCCTTTGACTTCGTGATCAAAGGCTCAACAAACTTCTTCAAAGCTTTAGCCTTTGCAACGGTCGTAGTGATTCTTTTGTGCTTAATCAAAGAACATGCCATGTTAGACAACATCGCGTTTCTGTGAGAAGCAGTACGACCTAAATGGTTAAATTTCTTATTATGTCTCATTTTTTATTCTTTATCTAATTTATATTTAGAAATATCGGTCCCAAACGAAAGATTCAGACTTTCCAGCAAATCATCAAGCTCGGTAAGCGATTTCTTTCCGAAGTTTCTGAATTTCAGCAGATCCGTCTTGTTGAATTGTACCAAGTCACCTAATGTTTCTACATCGGCAGCCTTCAAGCAATTGAGGGCACGAACCGATAAGTCCATATCAACAAGTTTGGTTTTCAACAATTGGCGCATGTGCAATACTTCTTCATCAAATTCTTCATTGCCATCCACATCAGTACTTTCCAATGTAATCTTCTCATCAGAGAAGAGCATGAAGTGATAAATCAGAATCTTTGCAGCTTCTTTCAGCGCTTCCTTCGGATGAATAGAACCGTCGGTAGTAATCTCAAGCACCAATTTGTCGTAGTCCGTCTTTTGTTCAACACGGAACGGTTCAATCTGATACTTCACATTACGTATCGGTGTATAAATGGAATCGATAGGAATTACGTTAACATCCGTGCAATATTCGCGGTTTTCATCAGCCGGAATATATCCACGACCTTTGTTAATCGTAATATCGATTTGCATAGTTGCTTTAGAATCTAAATGACAAATAACTAATTCAGGATTTAACACTTCAAATCCAGTCAAATACTTACCTATGTCACCTGCTTTAAATTCACTAGAATTTTCGATTGTAATACTTACTTTCTCACTTTCGAATTCTTCAACTACTTGCTTGAATCTCACCTGTTTCAGATTCAAGATAATGTTAGTAACATCCTCTTTAACTCCCGGTACGCTAGAGAACTCATGCTCAACACCATCTATTTTGATAGTAGTGATAGCAAAACCCTCTAATGACGAAAGCAGGATGCGGCGCAATGCATTACCTACGGTAATACCGAAACCGGGCTCCAACGGACGAAATTCGAATTTACCGAATCTAGAATCCGCTTCCAACATTAATACTTTATCAGGTTTTTGAAATGCTAATATCGCCATGAAATTAATTATTATTTAGAATACAATTCTACGATCAAATGCTCTTTAATGTTTTCAGGAATGTCTGCTCTTTCAGGTACATGCAGTAATTTACCAACCTTAGAGTTATCATCCCATTCCAACCAAGGATATTTGCTGTGGTTAAAGCCAGCCAGTGAATTAGCAATTACTTCCAAAGATTTAGATCTTTCACGAACGCCAATTACCTGACCCGGTTTTACTGCAAATGAAGGGATATTTACCACTTCACCATCCACAGTGATATGCTTGTGACCCACCAACTGACGAGCAGCTGCACGAGTAGGAGCAATACCTAAACGGAATACAATATTATCAAGACGACCTTCTAGCAACTGAAGCAGAATTTCACCGGTAATACCTTTAGCTGTTTCTGCTTTTTCAAACAGGTTGCGGAATTGTTTTTCTAAAACTCCATAGGTGTATTTGGCTTTCTGTTTCTCGCGAAGTTGAACACCATATTCAGAAGTTTTTCTCTTTCTAGAATTGCCATGCTGTCCGGGAGGATAATTTTTCTTAGACAAAACTTTATCTGCTCCGAAGATACCTTCACCGAATTTACGGGCTATTCTTGATTTTGGTCCAGTATATCTAGCCATTTCTTTTAAATTTTAATTGTTTTATTCATGAACTCAATTTGTTGCAGCCGCGATTACAGAGAGAAATTAATGTAATCCAAATAACAAAATCAAGATCATTTTTATTAAAGGTAAATCTTAAACTCTACGTCTTTTCGGAGGACGACAACCATTATGTGGAAGCGGAGTTACGTCAATGATTTCAGTAACTTCAATACCTGCACCATGGATAGTTCTAATAGCAGACTCACGTCCGTTACCCGGACCTTTCACATATGCTTTTACCTTTCTCAGGCCAAGATCGAATGCAATCTTTGCACAATCCTGGGCAGCCATTTGCGCTGCATAAGGAGTGTTCTTTTTAGAACCTCTAAATCCCATTTTACCGGCAGATGACCAAGAAATGATCTGCCCTTCACTGTTTGCGAGAGAAACAATAATATTGTTGAAAGATGAATGAACATGCAACTGTCCATTAGCGTCAACTTTCACATTTCTCTTCTTTGCTGCAACTGTTTTTTTTGCCATATCAACAATTATTATTTAGTAGCTTTTTTCTTATTTGCAACGGTTTTCTTTCTACCCTTACGAGTACGAGCATTATTCTTAGTGCTCTGACCTCTTACAGGTAAACCGATACGATGACGTACACCACGGTAGCAACCAATATCCATCAAACGTTTGATATTCAATTGAACTTCCGAACGAAGGTCACCTTCTACTTTAAATTCTGCACCAATGATCTCACGAATCTTGGCAGCTTGATCGTCCGTCCAGTCTTTCACCTTCAGGTCTTTATCTACACCAGCTTTATCCAAAATCTTTGCTGAACTACTACGACCTATTCCATAGATATAGGTCAACGCAACTTCACCTCTCTTATTCTGAGGCAAATCGACACCAACTATTCTTATAGCCATATACTAAATTATTTTTTTTGCAAAAATAATAATATTATCCTTGACGTTGTTTATACTTAGGATTTTTCTTGTTAATAACATACAAACGGCCATTGCGTCTAACGATCTTACATTCTGGCGTACGTTTCTTTAAAGATGCTCTTACTTTCATATCTTAATTTTATTTATATCTAAATACAATTCTTCCTTTCGATAAATCGTAAGGAGACATTTCGACTCTTACTTTATCACCCGGCAGGATTTTAATGTAGTGCATTCGCATCTTACCGGAAATATGTGCAGTAATCTCATGTCCGTTTTCTAATTCAACACGAAACATTGCATTAGACAATGCTTCAACAATAACTCCATCTTGTTCTATTGCAGATTGCTTAGCCATATTATTTTTTTAAATTGCTTTATCTCCTAATACTTCTTCTATGAACTCAAACGATGATAGGATATCAGCTTTACCAGCTCCAACAGCCACTGTATGCTCAAAATGAGCTGCATACTTCCGATCCTTTGTTCTCACCGTCCAACCATCACGCTCCATTACTATCTGACGACTACCTTGCGTAATCATCGGTTCTATAGCAATACAAAGACCTTTCTTCAGCATAGTTCCATAACCACGTTTTCCATAATTAGGAACCTGAGGGTCTTCGTGCATTTCCTTGCCAATGCCATGACCAACAAACTCACGCACTACACCGAATGAATTGGACTCACAATGTTCTTGTATTGCATATCCGATATCACCCAACCGTTTTCCTTGAACGGCATTTTCTATTCCGATGTATAATGCCTCTTTAGTAACTTTCAGTAATTTGCGAACTTCCTCATCTACTTCTCCTACACAAAATGTATAGGCAGAATCACCACAAAATCCATTCATATAAGTACCACAATCAACTGACACAATATCACCTTCCTTCAGTACTATATCTCCAGGAATACCATGTACTACCTGTTCATTTACCGATGTACATAGCGAAGCTGGAAATGGATCACCATATTGATTTGGAAAACCTTTAAAAGTAGGAACAGCACCATGATCTCTGATAAACTCTTCTGCCACTTTATCCAGTTCCCCTGTAGTAACTCCAGGCTTTACTAGTTTTGCAACTTCAGCCAATGTCCTCCCGACAAGCAAATTACTCTCACGGAGCAGCTCTATTTCATCTTCCGTTTTAAGAAATATCATCTTATAAAAGATTAATATGCAGCTACGTTACTACGTCCTTTAATACGCCCAGACTTCAACAAACCGTCATAGTGTCTCATCAACAAGTGACTTTCAATCTGCTGGAGTGTATCAAGAACTACACCTACAAGAATTAACAGAGATGTACCGCCAAAGAATTGAGCAAATTCAGCTTTCACACCAAAAATACCAGCAAATGCAGGCATAATAGCTACTAAAGCCAAGAAGAAAGAACCGGGCAATGTAATACGAGACATTATGTCATCAATATATTCTGCAGTCTTCTTTCCTGGTTTGATACCTGGAATGAAACCATTATTTCTCTTCATATCCTCAGCCATCTGAGTCGGATTAATCGTAATTGCAGTATAGAAATACGTAAATAGTATAATCATTATTGCAAATACGAAATTATACCAGAAGCTTGTATGATCAGTAAATGCACGCACAAAACCGCTCACATGATCTACATTTGAAAAACCAATAAAGGTAATAGGAATAAACATGATTGCTTGAGCAAAAATGATAGGCATTACACCTGCAGCATTTACCTTCAACGGAATATACTGTCTGGCACCACCATATTGCTTGTTACCAACAATTCTTTTAGCATATTGTACAGGAATTTTTCTTGTACCTTGTACTAACAAAATTGCAGCAGCAATCACCAGTAATAAGAATACGATTTCAATTAAGAACATAATCAAACCACCTGTCTTATCAGTCATACGGGAAATCAATTCCTGGAATAAAGACTGAGGTAAACGAGCGATAATACCGATTAAGATGATAAATGAAATACCATTACCAATACCCTTATCAGTGATTCTCTCACCAAGCCACAAAATAAACATACTACCAGCTGCCAAGATAATGGTAGAGGTAACCATGAACAGAGTCCAATCTAATGAAGCATTTAAGGAAGGACCGGCCTGCATTTTAAGATTGAGCAAATAAGAAGGAGCCTGAACTAATAAAATAATAATCGTCAAATAACGAGTATACTGGTTCATTTTTCTTCTACCACTCTCACCTTCACGTTGAAGTTTCTGGAAATACGGAACCGCAATCCCCAACAACTGAATAACGATTGAAGCAGAGATATAAGGCATAATTCCTAATGCAAAAATAGATGCATTAGAGAATGCTCCTCCCGAAAACATATTTAATAAGGCTAAGAGGCCCTCGCTTGTTTGTTGATGCAATTGTGTCAGCATAGCCGGGTTAATACCAGGCAGCACAACGTACGAACCGAAACGGTAGATTGCCACAAACAATATGGTAATGAGGATCCGTTGTCTCAGATCCTCAATTTTCCATATATTCTTTAATGTTTCAATAGCTTTTCTCATTGAATTAGAGTTTTACTACACTTCCACCAGCAGCTTCAATGGCAGCAACAGCAGTCTTAGAGAATGCATGAGCTTGCACATCCAACTTTGTAGTCAAAGTTCCATTACCTAATACTTTTACCAACTGATTTGAAGAAATAAAGCCAGCAGCGATAAAATCATTAATACCAACTGTCTCCAACTTTTTAGCTTCAGCAAGTTTCTGAATTGTATCCAAGTTGATAGCTTTATACTCTACACGATTAATGTTCTTAAAACCGAATTTAGGAACACGACGTTGGAGAGGCATCTGACCACCTTCAAAACCGATTTTTTTAGAATAACCAGATCTTGATTTAGCTCCCTTATGACCTCTGGTAGAAGTACCTCCCAAGCCAGAACCCGGACCACGTCCAATTCTCTTTCTTGTTTTAGTAGATCCTTCAGCAGGTTTTAAATTACTTAAGTTCATATTGTAATTCGTTTTATATTCAACAAATAATTACTTAACAATGGTAACCAAGTGTTTAACCTTATCCACCATTCCAAGAATTGAAGGAGTACACTCGTGTTCAACCACACGATTCAACTTACGAAGTCCCAGTGCATCAAGAGTTCTTTTTTGATCAGCCGGAGCACCAATTCTACTTTTAATTTGTTTAACCTTTATAGTCGACATATTTCCTCCTTATCCTCTAAATACTTTTTCAATACTAATACCTCTGTTTTGAGCAACCATACGTGCGTCACGCATTTCACCCAACGCCAGGATAGTAGCTTTCACCAAGTTGTGCGGGTTGGAAGATCCTTTTGACTTAGCCAAAACATCCGTAATACCAACACTTTCAAGTACTGCACGCATTGCACCACCTGCAACTACACCTGTACCATGAGAAGCAGGTTTGATGAACACTTCTGCACCACCAAACTTAGCGGTCTGTTCGTGAGGAACAGTACCCTTCAGAACAGGCACCTTTGTCAGATTCTTCTTAGCAGATTCAACACCTTTAGCAATAGCTGCGGTTACTTCACCTGCTTTACCAAGACCCCAACCGATGATACCTTCTTCATTACCTACAACCACAATTGCAGAGAAACTAAAAGTTCTACCACCTTTGGTTACTTTGGTTACACGATTAATAGCAACCAAACGGTCTTTCAGTTCTATATCGTTTGTAATCTTAACTCTATTATTAATTGCCATAATGATTAAAATTTAAGTCCACCGTTACGAGCAGCATCAGCCACTTCTTTTACTCTCCCATGATACAAGTAACCATTACGGTCGAAAACAACAGTAGTAATACCTGCTTCCTGAGCTTTCTTAGCGATCAACTCTCCAACCTTTGCAGCTTGTTCTTTCTTTGGTAACTTTTCAGTCATACCTAAAGAAGATGCAGCAGCCAAAGTCTTACCTCCCAAATCGTCGATAAGCTGAACGTAGATCTGCTTATTACTTCTAAATACACTCATACGCGGACGTTCAGCAGTACCTGAAATTTTGTTGCGTACTCTATATTTGATCTTAATTCGTCTTTCTATTTTTGTTGTCATAACATTCTAATTTTATGTAAATTACTTAGCGCCGGCAGATTTACCAGACTTTCTACGAATTTCTTCACCAACAAACTTAATACCTTTACCTTTATACGGTTCGGGCTTACGGAAAGAACGTATCTTAGAGCAAACTTGACCCAGCAATTGTTTATCGCAAGACTCTAAAATAATAAGTGGATTCTTATTTCTTTCAGATTTTGTCTCTACTTTAACTTCAGGAGGCAACTGTATAAAGATATTGTGCGTATAACCCAAAGACAATTCAATGATATTACCTTGGTTAGAAGCACGGTAACCTACACCTACAAGCTCCAATTCTTTTTTATATCCTTCAGATACACCAACTACCATGTTGTGTACCAAAGAACGGTACAAGCCATGGAATGCATGCTTTTGTTTGGGATTATCCAACATTGCATTTTCATTCTCGCTCAAAGTCAGATGACCATCTTCGATGGCAACATTGATAGCAGGATCTACATATTGGCTAAGTTCGCCTTTGGGTCCCTTCACGGTAACCACATTTTCTTTCAGAGTAACTGTTACTCCAGCGGGAATACTAATGGGTAATTTTCCTATTCTTGACATTGCTAATTCCTCCTATTAATATACATAACACAAAACTTCACCACCGATTTTCAGTTCAGCGGCTTCTTTGTTGGTCATTACACCTTTGGAAGTAGATATTATAGCAATACCCAAACCATTAATAACTCGCGGCATGTCCTTATAACCGGTATACTGACGCAAACCCGGAGAAGAAATTCTTTCCAGTTTCTTAATTGCGTTTACTTTGTTAACCGGATCATACTTCAAGGCTACCTTAATTGTACCTTGAGGACCATCTTCTACAAACTTATAATTAAGAATGTAGCCTTTCTCAAAAAGAATCTTAGTGATTTCTTTTTTCAAATTTGAAGCGGGAACTTCTACAACTCTGTGCTTTGCTTGAATAGCGTTCCGCAACCTCGTCAAATAATCTGCTATTGGATCAGTCATATAATAAAAAATTAAATTAATCAGGCCTACCCTGACAATATTTAAAACAAAAATTACCAGCTTGCTTTCTTAATACCGGGAATAAGACCGTTAGAAGCCATCTCACGGAATTGAATTCTGGAGATACCGAATTGACGGATATATCCTTTAGGACGACCAGTCAATTTGCAACGGTTATGCATACGAATCGGATTAGAATTCTTAGGCAGTTCCTGTAATTTCTGTGCAGCTTCAAAAGCATCAGCAGGATCACCTGTTCTAACGATTTGTTTCAATGCAGCTCTCTTCTCGGCATATTTGGCTACTAATTTAGCACGTCTTACTTCACGTGCCTTCATTGATTCCTTTGCCATATTATCAATCTTTTTTAGCGTTTTTAAACGGTAAACCGAATTCTTTCAACAAGGCATAACCTTCTTCATCTGTTTGTGCAGAGGTTACAAAGGTAATATTCATTCCGAGAATTCTGGTAATACTATCGATATTAATTTCAGGGAAAATGATTTGTTCCTGAATACCAAGAGTATAGTTACCCTTTCCATCAAACTTACTTTCAATACCCTTGAAGTCACGGATACGAGGAAGAGCTACACGAACCAATTTTTCAAGAAATTCGTACATTCTCTCACGACGCAAAGTTACCATAACGCCAATAGGCATTTTTTTACGCAACTTAAAGTTAGCGATATCTTTACGAGAAATGGTTGCTACAGCTTTCTGACCTGTGATAGCAGTCATTTCATTAATTGCCACTTCGATAATCTTCTTATCAGCAACAGCCATACCCAAACCCTGATTGATAACAATCTTCTTAAGTACGGGTACCTGCATTGCAGAAGAATACTGGAACTGTGATTTCAATGCAGGCGCAATACGCTCTACATATTCTTTCTTAAGGCTTGCAGTATTACTCATTACTTAATCTCCTCTCCTGATTTTTTAGAAACACGTGCAATAGTCTTCTTACCATTTTCATCAATAGTTACTTTACGACTGATACGCGTGGCTTTACCCGTTTTAGGATCTACGGGATTCAAGTTAGACAAATGGATAGAAGCTTCCTGCTTCACAATACCACCCTGGGGGTTCTTTGCATTAGGCTTAGTGCTCTTGGACACCATGTTGATACCTTCAACAATTGCACGATTTTTATCAACAAGAACCTTCAACACACGACCAGTTTTGCCTTTGTCTTCACCAGCATTTACGTAAACTGTATCGCCTTTTTTAATATGTAATTTACTCATTACTTAAATCTTTTACAAAATTAAAGTACTTCAGGAGCGAGTGACACAACTTTCATGTTAGTAGCACGAAGTTCACGAGCTACCGGACCGAAAATACGACTACCTCTAATCTCGCCTGCGTTGTTCAACAACACACAAGCATTATCATCAAAACGTATATAAGAACCATCGGGACGACGGATTTCTTTCTTAGTACGTACGATCAAAGCTTTAGACACTGCACCTTTTTTAATATCACTTGAAGGGATGACGCTCTTTACAGAAACAACAATTACGTCCCCCACTGAAGCATAACGACGACCCGTACCGCCCAAAACGCGAATACAGAGAGCTTCTTTTGCTCCACTGTTATCACATACTGTAATTCTGGATTCTACTTGTATCATAATTACTTAGCTCTTTCAATTATTTCTACCAATCTCCATCTTTTAGTCTTGCTCAAAGGACGAGTCTCCATAATAAGTACAGTATCACCGATATTGCACTCATTTTTTTCATCATGAGCATGGTACTTCTTAGTCTTGCTAACGAACTTACCATATATGGGGTGTTTCTCTTTAAACTTAGCTGCTACTGTAATGGTTTTATCCATCTTATTGCTCAGCACAACCCCAGTTCTTTCTTTTCTTAAATTTCTTGCTTCCATCAAGCTCATCATTTATTGTTAAGTTCTCTTTGGCGTAATTCTGTTTTCATACGCGCAATAGTCCTGCGTAATTGTTTGATCTGAGCAGGATTATCCAAAGGAGAAATAGAATGATTTAAAACCATTTGATTATAGTTTGTCACTTCTGCCTCTACTCTTTCTACCAGATCATTGGTAGGTATTTCTTTAATTTCTGCTATTTTCATATCCATTACGCATTTTGATTTTGAATATCATAATCACGTCTCACAACAAACTTCGTTGTAATAGGAAGCTTCTGTGCAGCTAAGCGCAAAGCTTCTTTTGCGATTTCATAAGATACTCCTTCAGCTTCGATAATAATTCTTCCCGGAGTAACAGGGGCAACAAAGCCCTCTGGAGCACCCTTACCTTTACCCATACGTACATCTGCAGGTTTTCTGGTAATAGGTTTATCCGGGAAAATACGAATCCAAATTTGTCCTTGACGTTGCATATATCTTGTCACTGCAATACGAGCAGCTTCGATCTGACGGCCTGTAATCCATTTTGTTTCCAAAGCCTTAATTCCAAAAGAACCGAAAGCCAACTGATTACCTCTTTGGGCAATACCTTTTTGACGGCCTTTTTGTTGTCTTCTGAATTTTGTCTTTTTCGGTTGTAACATAATTCCTAAAAATTCAAATTCGTTTAGCGATTATTTTTCTTTCTTTTGAAGTTCTTTCCGCCATTGTTTCCGCTATTGCTTCCACGACCGCTTTCTTTGCTTTGCGTAAAGTTCGGAGCTAATTCTCTCTTACCAAAAACTTCACCTCTACAGATCCAAACTTTAATACCGAGAAGACCAACCTTCGTCAATGCTTCTGCATGACAGTAGTCGATATCTGCTCTGAAAGTGTGCAACGGAGTTCTTCCTTCCTTATACATTTCAGAACGGGCCATTTCAGCGCCATTCAAACGTCCTGAAATCTGAATTTTGATACCTTCAGCACCCATACGCATAGTATTAGCGATAGCCATTTTAATGGCACGGCGATAGGCAATCTTTCCCTCTACCTGACGAGCGATGTTATTAGCAACAATAACAGCATCCAACTCAGGTCTTTTCACTTCGAAGATATTGATCTGAATATCCTTATCGGTAACCTTCTTCAACTCTTCTTTCAACTTATCAACTTCCTGGCCACCTTTACCGATAATAATACCCGGACGTGCAGTACAAACGGTAATAGTCACGAGTTTCAGTGTACGTTCAATTACGATTCTTGATACACTAGCTTTTGCAAGTCTAGCGTTCAAATATTTACGAATCTTGCTATCTTCCAGCAGAGAATCGCCGTAATTATTTCCACCATACCAATTGGAATCCCATCCTCTGATAATTCCTAAACGGTTGCTTATTGGATTAACTTTTTGTCCCATTTACCTTAATTTTGATCTTCGTTATTACTTTTAGAACCAACGAACAACGTTACGTGATTTGAACGCTTACGAATTCTGTAACCTCTACCCTGCGGAGCCGGTCTCATTCTCTTGAGTGTAGCACCACCATCAACAAAAATCTTTGTTACGAATAACTCGCCACTTTCAGCTTTACGTTCGTTTTTCTGCTCCCAGTTAGCAATTGCAGAGCGCAGTAATTTCTCAACTCTGGCAGCTGCTTCTTTTGAAGAAAACTTCAAAACGCCAAGTGCTCTGTTCACTTCCATCCCGCGAATCATGTCAGCCACGAGACGCATTTTGCGAGGGGAAGTAGGAACATTCTGCAACTTTGCAAAATACATGGTCTTAAGGGCTTCTTTTCTTTTTTCAGCCGATATTTTTTTTCTTGCTCCCATTATATTTATACTTTATTATTTCAGATAAATCCTGTTATTTTTTCTTGTTACCAGCGTGTCCTCTGAAAGTACGAGTTGGAGCAAATTCGCCCAACTTGTGACCTACCATATTTTCGGTAACGTATACAGGAATAAATTTATTTCCGTTATGAACTGCAACTGTATGGCCTACGAAATCAGGCGAAATCATTGAAGCTCTGGCCCAAGTCTTAACAACAACTTTCTTGCCTGATTCATTCATAGCAAGAACTTTCTTCTCAAGCTTAACGTTAATATACGGACCTTTTTTTAATGAACGACTCATAGTTTACTCAATTAATCAGATTACTTCTTTCTTCTCTCAATAATATACTTAGACGATTGTTTCTTCGGAGCTCTTGTCTTAAGTCCCTTAGCATACAATCCCTTACGAGATCTTGGGTGTCCTCCTGAAGCACGTCCTTCACCACCACCCATCGGGTGATCAACCGGGTTCATTACAACACCACGGTTACGCGGGCGACGGCCCATCCAACGAGAGCGTCCAGCTTTACCTGAACTTTCCAATCCATGATCTGAGTTACCAACACTACCGATAGTAGCTTTACAAGTGCTAAGTATTTGTCTAACTTCACCTGAAGGTAATTTGATAACACAATATTTACCTTCTCTTGAAGTCAACTGAGCAAAATTACCAGCTGAACGAACCAAAGCTGCACCTTGACCCGGACGTAATTCAATGTTATGAATTACAGTACCAACCGGAATATTCTGAAGAGGAAGTGCATTACCGATTTCCGGAGCAGCACTCTCACCTGACATTAAAGTCGCACCTACTTGCAATCCATTGGGAGCAATTATATATCTTTTTTCTCCATCTGCATAAAACAACAAAGCTATACGAGCCGAACGATTCGGATCATATTCAATTGTTTTAACCACTGCAGGTACACCGTCCTTATTTCTCTTGAAATCTACAATTCTAATAATCTTCTTATGACCACCACCAATGTAGCGCATAGTCATCTTACCTTCGCTGTTACGACCACCTGAAGATTTCTTGCCAAAAACAAGAGATTTTTCTGGTACCCGCGCAGTAATTTCCTCAAAGGTACCAATAATTTTATGTCTTTGCCCCGGTGTTGTGGGCTTAAATTTACGTACTGCCATTTCTTTTAAATATTGCTATAAAAATCAATAGTATCTCCTTCTTTCAACGTAACGATTGCTTTTTTATATGCATTCGTACGACCATTGATGATACCTGCTTTTGTATAACGGCTTTTGTTTTTACCGGCATACTTAACTGTATTTACATCAACTACCGTAACGTTATATAAGGCTTCAACTTCACTCTTAATTTCCAATTTGTTAGCATCAGGACGTACAATAAAGCCGAAACGATTGTTCGCCTTATCTGTAATTGCAGTCATTTTCTCTGTTACTAACGGTTTAATAATAATTCCCATTATTTAAGCCTCCTTTTTACATTAAGATATTGTCAATAGCCGAAAGAGCGCTTTCAGTAAACACAACAACCCCAGCATTCAATACTCTGTAAGTATTTAATCCTGAGATAGTCTGTACATTTGCACTTTCCACGTTACGAGCCGACAAATATACATTTTTATTTGCTTCCGGTAAAATCACCAGCAGCTTTTTGTCAGAAACTTTAAGGTTTTTTGTCATTGCAACAAAATCTTTCGTTTTCGGAGCTTCGAAATTGAAGTCTTCTACAATAACAACCGCATTGTTCTGTGCTTTATACGCCAAAGCTGACTTACGAGCTAATGTCTTTACTTTTTTATTCAACTTGAAGTAGTAATCTCTCGGTTTAGGACCGAAAACACGAGCACCACCGACAAGTACCGGTGAGTTCATGTCACCACGACGTGCACCGCCACCGCCTTTTTGACGACCGATCTTACGAGTAGAACCACTAATCTCGCTTCTTTCTTTTGATTTATGTGTACCCTGACGCTGATTAGCCATAAATTGCTTTACGTCCAAATAGATAGCGTGGTCGTTGGGCTCAATTCCGAAGATAGATTCGTTTAACGTAATCTTTCTCCCAGTGTCTTCACCTTTAATGTTATATACGTTAACTTCCATTATTTCTCAATTATTACGATTGAACCTTTGCAACCGGGAACAGACCCCTTAATCAAAAGAAGGTTGTGATCCGGAAGAACCTTTAATACCTGTAAGTTTTGAACAGTCACTCTGTCGCCGCCAAGTTGACCACCCATACGCATTCCTTTGAATACTTTTGCAGGGTATGAACAAGCACCGATAGAACCCGGCTTACGAGCACGGTTGTGCTGACCGTGAGTAGTTTGACCTACACCACCAAAACCATGTCTTTTAACTACACCTTGGAAACCCTTACCTTTAGAAGTTCCGATAACATCAACGAAAGTTGCGTCATTAAACAATTCTACGGTAACAGTATCACCCAGATTTAACTCTGTTTCAAATTCTTTGAACTCAGCCAAGTGTTTCTTGGGAGTTACTCCAGCCTTCTTAAAGTGACCCATCAACGGTTTAGTTGTATGCTTCTCCTTTTTATCCTGGAAGCCCAACTGAACAGCTGCATAGCCATCTTTTTCGACACTCTTAACTTGAGTAACAACACAAGGACCTGCTTCGATAACAGTGCATGGTACATTCTTACCCTCGGCACTGAAAACGGATGTCATTCCGATTTTTTTTCCTAATAATCCTGGCATTTCACTTAAAATTTAAATACTAAACTTTGATTTCTACTTCCACACCACTCGGTAACTCCAACTTCATCAGAGCGTCTACAGTCTTAGCTGTTGAGCTATAGATGTCGATCAGTCTCTTATAAGAAGAGAGTTCAAACTGCTCACGTGACTTCTTGTTTACGAAAGTCGAACGGTTCACGGTAAAGATACGCTTGTGCGTAGGGAGAGGAATCGGACCGCTAACGATGGCGCCCGTTGCCTTCACCGTTCTTACAATCTTCTCAGCTGACTTGTCAACTAAGTTGTGGTCGTAAGATTTCAATTTAATTCTAATTTTTTGACTCATTAGTTTGATTAATTATTAAAGTTATAATAAGATAAAATTCCGTAGGCTAAGAGTCATTCGCTAGCCTACGGATTCTAAGTATTTTAGAGTAAATCAGCACGTCCCTTTACTTCCTCCAATACTGCCTTGGCAATAGAGTTAGAAAGTTGAGCGTGATGAGAATATACCATTGATGAAGTAGCACGGCCAGAAGTGATAGTACGCAATGCTGTTACATATCCAAACATTTCTGCCAATGGAACCATAGCCTTCACAATGCGAGCACCCGAACGACTAGACTCCATACCTTCTACCTGGCCACGACGCTTATTCAAGTCACCGATTACATCACCCATGTTTTCTTCCGGAGTTACAACTTCCAGTTTCATGATAGGTTCCATAAGTACAGGACCTGCTTTAGCACAAGCACTCTTATATGCCTGGATAGCACAGATTTCGAATGACAACTGGTCAGAGTCAACCGGGTGGAAAGAACCATCAAGCAATGTCACCTTCAGTGAATCCAAAGGATAACCAGCTAATACACCATTCTTCATTGCAGTCGTGAATCCCTTTTGTACAGATGGGATAAATTCCTTAGGAATATTACCACCTTTTACTTCGTCTACAAACTGCAAACCTCCCTGTACAAAGTCTTCGTCAGCCGGGCCGATATTTACTATGATATCAGCAAATTTACCACGTCCACCAGACTGCTTCTTATAAACTTCACGCAAGTTAACTGTCTTCGTAATAGCTTCCTTGTAGTTAACTTGAGGTTTACCTTGGTTACATTCTACCTTAAACTCACGTTTCAGACGGTCAATAATAATATCCAAGTGAAGCTCACCCATACCAGAAATAACCGTCTGACCAGTCTGCTCGTCAGTTTTCACAGTAAACGTCGGATCTTCTTCAGCCAATTTAGCCAAACCGTTAGACAGTTTGTCCATATCTTTCTGAGTCTTTGGTTCTACTGCAATACCAATAACCGGTTCCGGGAAATCCATAGATTCCAATACAATCGGTGCATCTTCATCACACAAGGTATCACCTGTATGAATATCTTTGAAACCAACACCTGCACCAATATCACCAGCACCAATAACTTCAACCGGGTTCTGCTTGTTTGAGTGCATCTGGAACAAACGAGATACACGTTCTTTCTTACCAGAACGAGAGTTGTAAATATAAGAGCCAGCTTCTATTTTACCCGAATAAACACGGAAGAAAGTCAAACGACCTACATAAGGGTCAGTTGCAATCTTAAATGCCAAAGCAGAAGTTTTTTCGTCATCACTAGGTTTACGATCTTCTTCAGCCCCTGTGTCAGGATTTGTACCAACTACATTTTCTGTATCCAATGGAGACGGCAAGAATGCACAAACATAGTCAAGTAAAGTCTGTACGCCCTTGTTCTTAAATGAAGAGCCACACAACATCGGAACAACTGCCATCTGCACTGTAGCATTGCGAAGAGCTCTCAACACTTCTTCTTCTGTAATAGTAGAAGGATCATCGAAATATTTCTCCATCAAAGCATCGTCAAACTCCGCCACTTTTTCGAGCATTTTGTCTCTCCACTCGTTAGCTTCGTCTACCAGATTAGCAGGAATTTCTTCCACTGTATAGTCAGCGCCCATTGTTTCATCATGCCAATAAATAGCTTTCATCTTAATAAGATCCACCAGACCTTTAAAAGATTCCTCAGCGCCAATAGGAATAACTATCGGACACGGATTAGCTCCCAAAACAGCCTTCATCTGGCGCACAACCTCAAAGAAGTCAGCACCTGAACGGTCCATCTTATTCACATAAGCAATACGTGGCACATTATATTTATCAGCCTGGCGCCATACAGTCTCAGACTGCGGTTCAACTCCACCTACTGCACAGTATGCAGCAACAGCACCATCCAAGATACGCAAAGAACGCTCTACTTCAGCAGTGAAGTCAACGTGTCCCGGAGTATCAATCAAGTTGATTTTATAAGTATCACCTGCATATTTCCAACGAGTTGTAGTAGCAGCAGAAGTGATAGTAATACCACGTTCTTGCTCCTGCGCCATCCAGTCCATTGTAGCAGCACCATCATGTACTTCTCCAATTTTGTGAGTCAAACCCGTATAGAACAGGATACGTTCAGAGGTAGTTGTTTTTCCGGCATCGATGTGAGCCATGATACCAATATTACGCGTCAAATGTAAATCTTGCTTAGCCATTTTTTAATTCCTTTTACTTTAAGTTTTTAATCTATCGGTTATTCTTATAGTATTAGAATCTAAAATGAGCAAATGCACGGTTAGCTTCAGCCATTCTATGCATATCTTCTTTACGTTTGTAAGCACCACCTTGTTCATTATATGCATCCATGATCTCAGCAGCCAATTTATCAGCCATTGATTTACCACCACGCTTGCGAGCAAAAATAATCAGGTTCTTCATTGATACTGACTCCTTACGATCCGGACGGATTTCTGTCGGAACCTGGAATGTAGCACCACCCACACGACGAGATTTAACCTCAACTTGCGGAGTTACATTATCCAAAGCCTTTTTCCAAATTTCAAGAGCAGACTTTTCTTCGTTAGGAAGTTTTGCTTTTACTGTTTCCAAAGCGGCGTAGAAGATTTCATAAGAGGTATTCTTCTTTCCGTCATACATCAGATGGTTTACGAATTTTGAAACCTTTTGATCATTAAACACGGGATCCGGCAGGATAACGCGTTTTTTGGGTTTTGCTTTTCTCATTTGTTTGAAAGAATAATGTTTTTCGTTCTTGGTTGTTTACTTCTTGACTTCTTCAACTCTCCCTCCGGAGAATTTACTCAACCTTTAGCATTTCCAATAAACTAAAACGTAAGTTATTACTTTTAATTTAACTGTTTACAGTGTAGGGCTATTCTATTATTTTTTCTTAGCCGGTGCAGCTTGCTGTCCCGGTTTCGGACGCTTAGTTCCGTATTTAGAACGTCTCTGAGTACGACCTGCAACACCTGCAGTATCCAATGTACCACGAACAATGTGATAACGTACACCCGGAAGGTCCTTAACACGACCACCACGAACTAATACAATAGAGTGCTCCTGCAAGTTGTGTCCTTCTCCCGGAATGTAAGAGTTCACCTCTTTACCATTGGTCAAACGTACACGTGCAACTTTACGCATTGCAGAATTCGGTTTTTTCGGAGTGGTTGTATACACTCTCACGCAAACGCCACGTCTTTGAGGACATGAATCGAGAGCCGGTGATTTACTTTTCTCCACCAACACCTCGCGTCCTTTTCTTACTAATTGCTGAATTGTAGGCATTTTAATTGTTTTTAATTATATATTATTGTTATATTAATTTCGTAGCTATACACTTTTGGGCTGCAAAAATACGAATAATATTTGAATAATCAATGCACTACAAGTTTTTTTTTAATTTTAAGCTTCCCCTTTGACATTCGTCATAGGCGGAATTGATTGTTCATCCAACAACCTGATAGCACCAAATGTACGTTCATATTTACCGATATTTTCTTCCAAAGCACGCAATAGTCTCTTAGCGTGCTCCGGTGCCAGCACAATACGTGATTTTACCCCAGCTTTGGGCATTCCCGGCATCACGCGTACAAAATCAACAATAAACTCAGAGCTGGAGTGTGTAATCACAGCTAAATTTGCATACGTCCCCTGTGCAATATCTTCTTTTAGTTCAATTTGTAATTGATTATTCATTTCCTGATTTTCCATTTTCGCTTTACGTTTAGAATTTAAATATTCAAAGGTAAGAATAATATTTTATTCCAAAACAAAAGAGGAGACATCCTTTTAAAGATATCTCCTCTTTCCTATTTAATAATCAATTGACTGTATTTATTACATCTTATTCTTCAACATCCATTGAGTTATAATCAAGAACCGTTTTCTTGTTTGCAAGGATACGGTCATATTCCTCTTTGGAGCCAACAATTATCTTTTCAAATTCACGCTGACCCGTACCGGCAGGAATCAAGTGACCGCAAATAACGTTCTCTTTCATACCTTCCAACTTATCAATCTTACCGTTGATAGCAGCTTCGTTCAAGACCTTGGTAGTTTCCTGGAATGAAGCAGCTGACATGAAGCTTGAAGTTTGCAGAGCTGCGCGAGTTATACCCTGAAGAATCTGAGTAGAAGTTGCAGGAACAGCATCACGCACTTCAACAGGTTTCAAGTCACGACGTTTCAGCATACTGTTTTCATCGCGCAATTTGCGAGCAGTAACAATCTGCCCCGGCTGCAAATTCTGAGAATCACCAGCATCAACAACAACCTTCTTACCCCAGATACGATCGTTTTCTTCCATGAACTCCAACTTATCCACTACCTGTTGTTCCAGGAAGCGAGTATCGCCCGGTTCATCGATTTCAACTTTACGCATCATCTGGCGAACTATAATTTCAAAGTGCTTATCATTAATCTTCACACCCTGCAGACGATATACATCCTGTACCTCATTTACGATATATTCCTGTACAGCCGTAGGGCCTTTAATAGCCAGAATATCAGCAGGAGTTGTAGCACCGTCAGACAATGGAGTTCCAGCGCGTACATAGTCGTTCTCCTGTACCAGAATCTGTTTTGACAACGGCACCAGATACTTCTTAACTTCACCAGTCTTAGAAGTTACCACGATTTCACGATTACCACGTTTAACCTTACCCATTGTAACCTCACCATCGATTTCAGAAACAACAGCAGGATTAGACGGATTACGAGCCTCAAACAACTCTGTTACACGTGGAAGACCACCCGTGATATCACCAGCCTTACCAACTGCACGAGGTATTTTCACGATAACTTCACCGGCTTTTACCTTTTGCTTGTTTTCGACAACAACGTGACCACCCACAGGGAGGTTATATGTACGAATCAAGTCACCATCTTCTGTCATAATGTGAGCTGTCGGAACTTTCGTCTTATCCTTAGACTCAATGATGATAATTTCGCGCAGACCGGTAGATTCATCAGATTCCACCTTATAGGTGACATTCTCGATAACACCTTCAAACTCAATCCTACCTGTAGCTTCCGTTATAATAACAGCGTTGAACGGATCCCAACGGGCAATCATCTTACCTTTTTCTACGACCTCACCATCAGCTGCATAAAGAGTAGAACCATAAGGTACATTATGAGTAGAAAGAACAATACCAGTATTCACATCCACAAAGCGTACTTCAGCCAAACGACCTACTACCACCTTCGCCGGTTCACCAGCTTCATCTACAACATCTACAGTACGAAGTTCTTCAAATTCCAGACGTGCCGGATTCTTGGCCGTGATACTTGCATTGGCTGCAATATTGGCAGCCGTACCACCGGCGTGGAAAGTACGCAACGTCAACTGTGTACCCGGCTCACCGATAGACTGTGCAGCAATTACACCAACAGCCTCACCTCTCTGAACCATCTGGCTCGTTGCAAGATTACGTCCATAACATTTTGCACAAACACCCTTCTTCGATTCGCAAGTCAATACAGAACGTATTTCAACACTTTCAATCGGAGAATCCTGAATCTTCTTAGCAACTTCTTCGGTTATTTCTTCACCACCTGCAACCAGCAATTCACCTGTTGTAGGATGAACAATATCATGTACAGATACACGACCAAGGATACGCTCATACAATGTAGCAATGATTTCATCATTATTCTTCAAGTCTGTACAAACCAATCCACGGAGCGTACCGCAGTCTTCTTCATTAATAATCACATCATGAGATACGTCAACCAAACGACGAGTCAAATATCCGGCATCAGCCGTTTTCAACGCCGTATCCGCCAAACCTTTACGAGCACCGTGGGTAGAGATGAAGTACTCCAACACCGAAAGACCTTCCTTAAAGTTTGAAAGAATCGGGTTTTCAATAATCTGACCACCCTCTGCACCTGCCTTCTGCGGTTTTGCCATCAAACCACGCATACCGGACAACTGACGAATCTGTTCTTTAGAACCACGGGCACCGGAATCCAACATCATATATACAGCATTGAATCCTTGGTCATCACTCGAAATGGTCTTCATCAATATATTAGACAACTCAGAATTAACATGTGTCCAAATATCGATCACCTGGTTGTAACGTTCATTATTGGTAATGAAACCCATGTTATAGTTGTTGATAACCTGCTCAACTTCATCATATCCTTTCTGTACCAATGCCTCTTTTTGTTCCGGAATGATAATATCACCCAAGTTGAATGACAAACCACCCTTAAAGGCCATTTGATAACCTAAATTCTTGATACCATCGAGGAAGTCGGCAGCTTTAGCCACACCACATACCTTAATTACATCACTAATAATATCACGAAGTGATTTCTTAGAAATAATGGTATTGATATAACCAGCTTCAGGGGGAACAATTTCATTAACAATAACACGACCTACAGAAGTGTCATGCATCATTACGTCAACAACATTTCCATTCTCGTCCACATCCTTCACAACAACGCTGATCGGAGCATGAATATCAACTTTACCCTCATTGTAAGCAATCAAAGCTTCTTCCGGACCATAGAATATCAAGCCTTCGCCTTTTGCACCCTTACGTAATTTAGTAATGTAGTACAAACCAAGCACCATATCTTGAGAAGGTACAGTAATAGGAGCACCATTCGCCGGGTTCAAAATATTATGAGATTGAAGCATCAACATCTGAGCCTCCAAAACAGCTTCATTGCTCAACGGCAAGTGAACAGCCATCTGGTCACCGTCAAAGTCGGCATTGAAAGCCGTACATGCCAACGGGTGCAACTGAATAGCTTTTCCTTCAATCATCTTAGGCTGGAATGCCTGAATACCCAAACGGTGCAATGTCGGTGCACGGTTCAACAGTACCGGATGACCTTTCATTACATGTTCCAAAATATCCCAGATAACAGCTTCTTTACGATCCACAATCTTCTTGGCACTCTTCACGGTCTTCACAATACCACGTTCAATCAACTTACGTATAATGAACGGTTTGTACAGTTCAGCTGCCATCAATTTAGGAATACCGCATTCACCCATTCTTAATTCCGGACCTACAACGATTACCGAACGTGCAGAATAGTCAACACGCTTACCCAACAGGTTCTGACGGAAACGACCTTGCTTACCTTTCAAACTATCAGAAAGAGATTTCAAAGGACGGTTAGCATCCGTTTTTACTGCACTGGATTTACGTGAGTTATCGAACAAAGAATCAACAGCTTCCTGCAACATACGTTTTTCATTACGCAAAATTACTTCAGGAGCTTTGATCTCAATGAGTCTCTTCAGACGATTATTACGAATAATTACACGACGATAAAGGTCATTTAAGTCAGAAGTAGCGAAACGACCACCATCCAACGGAACCAACGGACGAAGTTCGGGTGGGATAACCGGTACAATACGTACGATCATCCATTCCGGCTTATTACGTCCACGAGATACACGGAATGATTCAACAACCTGAAGACGCTTCAAAGCCTCATTCTTACGTTGTTGAGAAGCGTCGTTACCAGCACGGTGACGCAATTCATAAGACAATGCATCCAAATCCAGACGGGCCAGCAAGTCATAAATGGCTTCAGCACCCATCTTAGCTATGAATTTATTAGGATCTGAATCTTCCAAGAATTGATTGTCTTTCGGCAACTTCTCCATCAAATCCAGATATTCTTCTTCCGAGAGCAAATCATATTCAGCAATCTCACCTGACATCACACCAGCCTGGATTACCACATAACGCTCATAATAAATAATAGAATCAAGTTTCTTTGTAGGAAGACCCAACAAATAACCAATCTTGTTAGGAAGTGAGCGGAAATACCAGATATGAGCTACCGGCACAACCAACTGAATGTGTCCCATACGCTCACGACGTACTTTTTTCTCTGTCACTTCCACACCACAACGGTCGCAGACAATACCTTTGTAACGGATACGTTTGTACTTACCGCAATGGCATTCATAATCCTTGATAGGACCAAAAATGCGCTCACAGAACAAACCGTCACGTTCAGGCTTATACGTACGATAGTTGATAGTTTCAGGCTTTAAAACTTCACCACTCGAATTCTCAAGGATTTCTTCCGGAGAAGCCAAACCAATAGAGATCTTCGAGAAATTACTCTTTATCTTGTTATCTTTTCTAAAAGCCATACTTTATTATATATAATTGAAAATTGACAATTGAATATTGAGAATTAATAGTTGAGAGCAAATAGATTATCACTCCCAACTATTAATTATAGATTTATTCCAGATTGATGCTAAGGCCCAGACCTCTCAACTCATGCAACAATACATTGAGTGATTCAGGAATACCAGGTTGCGGCATCGGTTCACCCTTCACAATTGCTTCATAAGCTTTAGAACGGCCTACAACGTCATCAGATTTGATAGTCAAAATTTCCTGTAAGATGTGCGCAGCACCGAATGCCTCAAGCGCCCAAACCTCCATTTCTCCGAAACGCTGACCACCGAATTGTGCCTTACCACCTAACGGCTGTTGAGTAATCAGAGAGTACGGACCGATAGAACGTGCATGCATCTTATCTTCAACCATGTGCCCCAACTTCAACATATAGGTAACACCAACCGTAGCATGCTGGTCAAACGGCTCGCCCGTACCACCATCATACAATTTAGTCTTACCATAACGTGGCAAACCAGCCTTGTCAGTCCACTCATTCAAGTCATCCAATGTAGCACCATCAAAAATAGGAGTTGCAAACTTAACACCCAAATTCTTACCGGCACGACCTAATACAGCCTCGAATATCTGACCGATGTTCATACGAGAAGGCACACCCAACGGATTCAATACAATATCTACCGGAGTACCATCAGCGAGGAACGGCATATCTTCCTGACGGACAACACGGGAAACAATACCCTTGTTACCGTGACGACCAGCCATCTTATCACCTACACCAATCTTACGTTTCTTAGCGATATACACTTTCGCCATCTGAATGATACCAGCAGGAAGTTCATCACCAATAGTGATAGCAAACTTCTTACGTTTCAGTTCGGCATCCAGTTCCTTATATTTCTTGATGAAGTTCATCACCAAATCACGAATCATGCCGTTGATGCGGTCATCATTCGTCCAGTTACTCAACTGAATTGAAGTAAAGTCCAGATCACCGAAATCAGAAGGAGAGAATTTGGCACCTTTTGAAATAATATCAGCGCCCATATAATCTTTCACACCCTCCGATACATAATTTTCTGTCAACTTCAACAGCTTTCTGATCAAGACACCTCTTAAATCAGCAACTTTTGCATCGAATTCATCATCAATCTTCGGCAACAAAGCCTTATCTGCCAATTTGGAACTACGGCTCTTGATTACGCGTGAGAACAAACGCTTGTCGATAACAACACCCTTCAAAGAAGGAGAAGCTTTCAAAGAAGCATCTTTTACATCACCTGCCTTATCACCGAATATTGCACGAAGCAATTTTTCTTCCGGCGACGGATCAGACTCACCTTTCGGTGTAATCTTACCAATCAAAATATCACCCGGTTGGATGCGAGCCCCCACACGTACGATACCATTTTCGTCCAAATCTTTAGTAGCTTCTTCACTCACATTCGGAATATCGGAAGTCAATTCTTCCATACCACGTTTCGTTTCACGAACCTCCAGTGAATATTCTTCTACATGAATTGAGGTCAATATATCTTCACGAACTACACGTTCGTTCAACACGATAGCATCCTCATAGTTATAACCCTTCCACGGCATGTAAGCAACCAACAGGTTTTTACCCAAAGCCAACTCACCTTTTTCTGTAGAATAACCTTCTGTCAGAATCTGGCCTTTCGTTACACGCTGGCCAATTTCACAAATAGGGCGAAGGTCAATCGTCATATTCTGGTTCGTACGACGCCATTTCGGAATACGATATTCCTTCAAAGCCGGTTCGAAACTTACAAATTCTTCGTCTTCCGTACGATCGTACAAAATACGGATAGTAGTGGCATCCACAAAGTCAATCACACCATCACCTTCAGCAGTAATCTGTGTCCGAGAATCGCGTACCAACTGACGTTCGATACCTGTACCTACAATAGGAGCTTCGCTCTTCAACAAAGGAACTGCCTGGCGCATCATGTTTGAACCCATCAATGCACGGTTAGCATCATCATGTTCCAAGAAAGGAATCAAAGATGCAGCAATAGAAGCAATCTGCTGAGGAGAAACGTCCATCAATTCTACTTCATCCGGCGTTACAACCGGATAGTCAGCATCTTGGCGGGCCTTTACTTTATCACGAATGAAAGTGCCATCATCATTCAACGGGGCATTACCCTGGGCAATAATCTTAGCTTCTTCTTCTTCCGCAGTCAAATATGCCAAACCTGCATCAGAAAGGTCTACCTTACCATTTTCAACCTTACGATACGGAGTTTCAATGAAACCAAGCACATTAATCTTAGCGAACACACACAAAGAAGAGATCAAACCAATGTTCGGACCTTCCGGTGTTTCAATCGGACAAAGACGACCATAGTGAGTATAGTGAACGTCACGTACCTCAAATCCGGCACGCTCACGCGACAGACCACCAGGACCAAGGGCAGACATACGACGTTTATGCGTAATTTCAGCCAACGGATTCGTCTGGTCCATAAACTGGGACAAAGCATTTGTTCCGAAGAATGAGTTGATCACGGAAGAAATAGTCTTGGCATTAATCAAGTCAATCGGAGTAAACACTTCATTATCGCGCACATTCATACGCTCACGGATCGTACGTGACATACGAGCCAAACCAATTGCAAACTGGTTAGACAATTGCTCACCTACAGTACGCACACGACGGTTACTCAAGTGGTCAATATCATCCACATCAGCTTTTGAGTTAATCAACTCAATCAGATACTTGATAATCTCAATGATATCTTCCTTGGTCAGGACGCGCACGTCCATATCAGTCGTCAGGTTCAACTTCTTGTTGATTCTGTAACGACCTACATCCCCCAAGTCATATCTCTTTTCAGAGAAGAACAGATTGTTGATAACTTCACGTGCACTGGCATCATCGGCAGGGTCTGCATTGCGCAACTGACGATAGATATACAGTACCGCTTCTTTTTCCGAGTTACTCGGGTCTTTCTGAAGCGTATTATATATGATAGAGTAGTCAGATTGATTCGGTTCTTCCTTGTGAACAAGAATATTTTGAACGCCTGACTCTAAAATAATGTCAACATGTTCCGGTTCGATAACTGTTTCACGGTCTATAACAACCTCATTACGCTCAATAGAAACAACTTCACCGGTATCTTCGTCTACAAAATCCTCAATCCATGTTTTCAATACACGAGCCGCTAACTTACGTCCCAGCACTTTTTTGAGATTTGTCTTATTGACTTTAATGTCTTCGGCCAAATTGAAAATTTCAAGAATATCCTTATCATTCTCAAAACCGATAGCTCTCAGCAAAGTAGTAACGGGTAACTTCTTCTTACGGTCAATGTACGCATACATGACATTGTTAATATCAGTAGCAAACTCAATCCATGAACCTTTGAACGGAATGATACGGGCAGAATAAAGTTTGGTACCATTAGCATGTACGCTCTGACCGAAGAATACGCCTGGAGAACGGTGAAGCTGAGATACAACCACACGTTCCGCACCGTTGATGACGAAAGTCGCCTTATCCGTCATATAAGGAATAGGACCAAGGAATACGTCCTGAATAACGGTATCAAAATCCTCATGATCGGGATCTGTACAGTATAATTTCAATTTTGCTTTCAAAGGCACACTATAAGTAAGCCCTCGCTCTATACAATCATCAATAGTATAACGCGGCGGATCAATATAGTAGTCCAAAAACTCAAGAACAAAATTGTTTCTTGTATCGGCAATGGGGAAGTTTTCAGCAAATACTTTATACAGTCCCTCGTTCTTACGCTTTTCGGGTGGGGTATCCAGTTGTAAAAAGTCTTTGAATGACTTCAATTGTACTTCCAAAAAATCCGGATATTCAAGTGGATTTTTAGTCGAAGCAAAATTAATTCTTTGGTTTACAGTATTTGAAGACATCTGTTAATGGATTTGTAGAACTTAATTTTAAATATATACACAAAAAGGTTAAGAACCCTCTTCAGAAGGGTTCTTAACCGAATTACCTGATTTACAGGCTAATGTTATTTAAGTTCAACTTCAGCTCCAGCTTCTTCCAATGTTTTCTTCAATGATTCTGCTTCGTCTTTAGCCAAACCTTCTTTAACTACGCTAGGAGCACCGTCTACCATGTCCTTAGCTTCCTTCAAGCCAAGACCACAAGCTTCCTTCACGGCCTTAACAACCTGAAGTTTAGCTGCACCAGCGCTCTTCAATACTACATCAAAAGAAGTCTTTTCTTCAGCGGCAGCAGCACCACCAGCTGCAGGACCAGCAGCAACAGCTACAGCTGCAGCAGCAGGTTCAATACCATATTCTTCTTTAAGGATAGTTGCAAGTTCATTAACTTCTTTTACTGTCAAGTTAACTAATTGTTCTGCAAAAGCTTTCAAATCTGCCATTTTTGTATGATTTTAATTATTTAATTACTAATTTGTTTATGAAAAATTTATTCGGGACGTTACTCCCAAGGTCGTGACACCTTTCCCATTTTTACGCTTCGGTACGTTCACCAAGAGTTTTGAGAACTCCGTGAATGGTGTTTCCACCTGATTGGAGAGCAGAAATAACATTCTTGGCCGGTGATTGCAACAAAGCAACGATATCGGCAATAACTTCATTCTTACTCTTAATACTAACGAGAGCATCCAACTGGTCAGCACCAACATAGAAGCTTTCTTCTGCATATGCAGCTTTCAGTCCGGGAATACCGTCTTTAGCTTTTGCTTTGATCAACTTAGCAGGTAAGTTGGCAGTATTACAGAACATAATAGCTGTAGTACCTTTCAAGCAACCATAAAGCGGAGAATAATCTTCTTCCAGACTTTCCAATGCTTTGTGAAGCAATGTATTCTTAATCAGCATCAATTTGATGTCTGATTTGAAACATTCTCTTCTCAACGCGCTTGTAGCAGCAGCGTTCATCGCAGTGATGTCTATCAAATAGAAGTGACTATATTCCTTTACTGTAGCAGCAATCTGCTCAATAATCGTACTTTTATCTTCCTTTCTCATTATTACTCCGTTTTATTAGATTTCTTCTACTGATTTCGGGTCAATCTTGATACCTGCACTCATTGTGCTAGAAAGATAAATACTCTTAATATATGTACCCTTGGCTGCAGTCGGTTTCAATTTATTCAAAGTAGAGATGAATTCCTTCGCATTATCACGAATTTGATCAACGCCAAATGAAACTTTACCGATAGAAGTATGAACAATACCACTCTTATCAACTTTAAAGTCGATCTTACCTTGTTTTACTTCTCTTACAGCTTTAGCAACATCCATAGTTACAGTACCACTCTTCGGGTTAGGCATCAATCCACGAGGACCGAGCACACGACCGAGTGCACCAATTTTACCCATGATAGACGGCATAGTGATGATTACATCCACATCTGTCCATCCACCTTTGATCTTTTCAATATATTCGTCAAGACCAACGTAGTCAGCTCCGGCTTCTTTTGCAGCAGCTTCAGCATCCGGTGTACAAAGCACCAAAACGCGTACAACTTTACCAGTACCGTGAGGAAGTGATACAACACCTCTCACCATCTGGTTCGCCTTACGCGGGTCAACGCCCAAACGCACGTCGATATCCAGTGAAGCATCAAACTTAGTATAGGTGATTTCCTTTACCAAAGATGCAGCTTCTTTCAGTGAGTATGCTTTCCCTGCTTCAATTTTTTCTGCAGCCAACTTTTGTTTTTTTGTCAGTTTACCCATTCTAATTGAAGTTTATTAGTTATTAACCGGGAACTCCCCTTTTACAGCGATACCCATACTTCTAGCTGTACCAGCAACCATTGTCATGGCAGCTTCTACAGTGAAACAGTTCAAGTCCACCAATTTGTCCTGAGCAATCGTACGAACCTGTTCCCAAGTAATCTCGGCAACTTTCTTACGGTTAGGCTCAGCAGAACCACTCTTTACCTTAGCTACTTCAAGCAATTGAATAGCAACGGGAGGAGTCTTGATTACAAAATCGAAAGACTTATCTGCGTAGTAAGTGATAATCACAGGAAGAATTTTTCCTGCTTTGTCTTGGGTTCTGGCGTTGAATTGCTTGCAAAACTCCATGATGTTAATACCCTTTGAACCCAAAGCAGGTCCTACGGGAGGTGATGGATTTGCCGCGCCTCCTTTAATCTGTAATTTGATTAGTCCAGCAACTTCTTTAGCCATTTTTTTATTGATTTATATATAAACATTAATCAAAGAACACTACAGCGTAACACCTGTATTATTCTTTTTCAACTTGCATAAAGCCTAATTCGAGCGGAGTTTTCCGTCCGAATATCTTTACCATAACCTTGAGTTTCTTCTTCTCGGTGTTCACTTCTTCAATGATTCCACTGAATCCACTGAACGGGCCGTAATTTACTTTCACAGTTTCACCGACTACATACGGGATGCTAAGCTCTTCAGTAGCATCCTGCAGCTCGTCCACCGTACCAAGTATACGATTCACTTCCGATTGTCTCAGGGGAACAGGTTTATCCGATCCACCTAAGAATCCAATCACATTAGGAGTATTTCTCAAGTGGTGAGCTACCTCACCAACCAGAGCTGCCTCCACCAAAACGTAACCAGGGAGATAACTTCTCTCTTTCACAATTTTCTTTCCATTGCGAACCTGATAAACCTTTTCGGTAGGAATCAATACCTGAGATACATAATCACCAAGGTCGCTGTTTTTAATATCAGCTTCAAGGTATTCCTTCACCTTAGCTTCTTTTCCGCTAATAGCACGCAGGACGTACCATTTCTTTTCAATCTCAGACATTTTCCCTCGTTTTTAGTGTGGATAAATAATTTTCTCCATTACGTTCTGGAAACAGAAGTCCATCGCAAATACTACCAATGCAATAAGCAGGGAAGCATATAAAACAACTACTGCACTGTTAGTAAGTTCAGAATACGTAGGCCACGATACTTTATGTACAAGTTCGTCGTAAGTTTCTTTAATATAAGCTACAATCTTCTTCATTTCAAAAATATTAGCACGGGAGGAGAGGCTCGAACTCCCGACACCCGGTTTTGGAGACCGGTGCTCTACCAACTGAGCTACTCCCGTGTGAACATAATCAGTTCCCGATATACACCGGGAACTGATTAAGATATTTGGTAATTAGTCAAGAATTTCAGTAATCTGACCTGAACCTACCGTACGACCACCTTCGCGGATAGCGAAACGCAAACCTACGTTCAGAGCTACCGGATAGATCAATTCTACGTTGATTTCTACGTTATCACCAGGCATTACCATTTCAGTTCCTTCCGGAAGAGTGATTTCACCTGTACAGTCCATAGTACGCAGATAGAATTGAGGACGGTATTTGTTGTGGAACGGAGTATGACGACCACCTTCTTCTTTCTTCAAAACATAGATAGAAGCTTTGAATTTAGAGTGAGGTTTAATCTGACCCGGTTTACAAAGAACCATACCACGTTTGATAGATTCTTTATCGATACCACGAAGCAACAAACCTACGTTATCACCAGCTTCACCCTGATCCAGCAATTTGCGGAACATTTCAACACCAGTTACAACAGATTTCTTATCTTCACCCAGACCGAGGATTTCAACTTCATCACCTACGTGGATGATACCAGCTTCGATACGACCAGTAGCAACAGTACCACGACCAGTAATAGAGAATACGTCTTCAACCGGCATCAAGAACGGTTTATCAACATCACGCGGAGGCAGCGGAATCCAAGTATCAACAGCATCCATCAGCTCCATAACTTTATCTTCCCATTTTTCTACGCCATTCAATGCACCAAGAGCAGAACCACGGATGATAGGAGTATTGTCACCGTCGAATTCGTATGCAGCCAACAGTTCGCGCATTTCCATTTCAACGAGTTCCAACATTTCTTCGTCATCAACCATATCGCACTTGTTCATAAATACAACAAGCTTCGGTACGTTTACCTGACGAGCCAACAGGATGTGCTCACGAGTCTGAGGCATCGGACCATCAGTAGCAGCAACTACGATGATAGCACCGTCCATCTGAGCAGCACCAGTTACCATGTTCTTTACGTAGTCGGCGTGACCCGGACAGTCTACGTGAGCATAGTGACGGTTAGCAGTTTCATACTCTACGTGTGAAGTATTGATAGTAATACCTCTTTCCTTTTCTTCAGGAGCATTATCGATCTGATCGAAAGATTTAACTTCTGAAAGACCTTTCTTTGCCAACACTGTAGTGATAGCAGCTGTTAACGTGGTTTTACCGTGGTCAACGTGACCGATTGTACCGATGTTTACGTGCGGTTTTTTACGTTCGAATTTCTCTTTAGCCATAGCTTTACTTGTTATTTATTTGATTAATAATCAGCATTTACATATTCATGAGCTGTTACCGGGACTTGAACCCGGGACCTCTTCCTTACCAAGGAAGTGCTCTACCGCTGAGCTATAACAGCAAGGAGAAAAGAGGTGTGGGCAAAGATGGATTCGAACCACCGAAGGCGTAAGCCAGCAGATTTACAGTCTGCCCCATTTGGCCACTCTGGTATTTGCCCTTACAGTTAAATAAAGAACTCTTTTTTCCTTATTGTTTTTTTGAGCCTCTTGTCGGATTCGAACCAACGACCCCGAGATTACAAATCACGTGCTCTGGCCAGCTGAGCTAAAGAGGCAATTACTCAAAAAATGCAACCGTTACGTTCTAGTGCGAGCGAAACGGCTGCAAATTTAGGCATTTATTTCTTTTCCGCAAAATTTTAGCGAAATTTTATTTGCTCCGTTGTTTTTCCTTGTACTTAACCAACTGTTTTTCTACGGCTTCGACACTCAAATCGATCGCCTCTTCAAACGTATCACAGATCTTGCTTGCGTAAAAATCGCCGTTAGGCACAATCACCTTTACGCCGGCTTCTTTATTTTCTGCGGTTTCTGGTTTAACTACCTTTAATGACACCTCTACTTTCTTTATATCATCGTAATACTTCTCCAACTTTGCAACTTTCTTCTGAATAAAGACTTGCAACTGCTCTGACGCGTCAAAGTGAATTGATTGAATTCTTACTTCCATACTTACCTCCTTACTTTTAGGCTCGAGGATGAGCCAGGTTATACACTTTTTTAAGTTCTTCAAAAGTAGTATGCGTATAAACCTCCGTAGTCGCCAAACTCTCGTGACCGAGAAGTTCTTTTATAGCTCCGAGTTCTGCATCATGATTCAGCATAGTCGTAGCAAAAGTATGCCTCAACACATGAGGACTACGTTTCTTCAACGTTACTACCTTTGACAGGTTTCGTTTCACTAGATTTTCAACAATACTGCGAGAAAGACGTTCTCCATTCTCCCGGACAAAAAATGCATCCGTCCGAATCGGAACTGCTTCATTTCTAACATCGACATACTCCGTCATTGCTATTTTCAACTCTTCGCCAAAAGGTATCAAACGCTGTTTATTTCGTTTCCCCGTCACTTTGATAAGTGAAGAAGAGAAATCTACATCTTTATTGTCCAATCCTATCAATTCTGAAAGTCTCACGCCCGTGGCATAAAACATCTCAATAATCATATGATCACGACACCCTTTAAAGCCTTCACCGAAATCCACCTCATCCAACAACCTATCCATATCACTCTCCCGAAGAAAAGCAGGTAACGGTTTCTTATTTTTAGGTCCCGTTATCTTTTGCAATGGATTCACAGCCACTTCACCCTTCCTTAAAAGGAATTTATAAAATGACCTGAGCGAACTTAGCTTCCGGTTTATTGAAGTAGAAGTATATCCCCTGTCCATTAAGGAAACAATCCATTCGCGAACAAGTTCAGCCTTTACTTCCGATGGAGCCGAATCTCCAATTTCTTCTCTCGCAAACTCTTCAAACTGACGCAAATCTTCCCGATAAGACTTTATAGTCTCTTCGGAGTAATTCCGTTCGTACTGAAGATAGTCAAGAAAAGAGTCTGTCAACCACATATATCGCTACATCAAAAATCATGCAACGAATGTATGAAAAGAATTCAATAATTCAAAGGAAATTACGAATTATTAATCTTCTACTTGCTGAAGTTTTTGTACGTAAACTGCACGTTCTTTCTTAAGTCTGTTAACCACAGACGGTTTGTCAAACTGCTGTCTGCTTCTTAATTCCTTAACGATACCAGTTTTCTCGAATTTTCTTTTAAATTTCTTCAGCGCTTTCTCAATGTTTTCGCCTTCTTTTACAGGTACTACAATCATTTTCTTTTTATTAAAATGTTAATGGTTTAAAAATCTCACGATTAAATTGAGCGGCAAAATTACACATAGTTTCTTTATCCACAAAACTTTCCGCCAAAAATTCTATAAAAAGAAGAAAGATTATCTCAACAAGAAAACTCTCAGCCCCAGAGGAAAAGCAGACACACAGGACATATATCAGCAAAAGATGTTGGCCGGAATAATACCCGTCCCATATCCAATCCGTGTCTGATCCGTATCTGCTCCATGTCTATATGTTTGGAGTTGGTACGGAGTTGACACAGTGTTGGTACGGTGTTGGTACGGCGTTGGTATGGTCTGTGCGTTAAAAAAGGCATTGGTTTCCTCTTATCAACGGATAAAGTACAGTAACCGGCAAAAGATATTCAAAGAAAGTGAGTATCTTTGAGGGATGAATGTTATACCTATATATAAATAGTATATGAGCCAGACAATAAACAATCGGATACAAGCCTTACGGGCTTTGTTCAGTCAAGAGGGCATACAGGCCTTTATTATTCCGAGTACGGACCCGCATCTGAGTGAATATGTTGCTCCTCACTGGAAATCCCGGGAATGGATTTCTGGTTTTACAGGTTCCGCAGGAACCGTTGTCGTTACTACCACTAAGGCAGGATTATGGACTGATTCCCGCTATTTCCTCCAAGCTGCCCAACAGTTGGAAGATACTGAAATAGAGTTATACAAAGAAATGCTTCCTGAAACACCCAGTATCTCCACGTTTTTAAGTATGCAATTAGCTCCCGGTGACACCGTAGGTATTGATGGGAAAATGTTTTCTGCAGAAGCTGTGGAGGACATGAGAGTTAAATTACAGAAACACCGGATACGGCTGAAAAGTATTTCAGATCCGTTAGAGCAATTATGGGCTGACCGACCGCCAATGCCGGAAGATCCAGCCTTTATCCATGAAACAAAATATGCAGGAAAAAGCAGCACAGAAAAAATTTCCATTATCCGGGAAGAGTTGAAAAAGTGCAATGCCAAAGCATTATTCCTGTCGGCTCTGGACGAAATTGCATGGACACTTAACCTACGCGGCAGTGATGTACATTGCAATCCTGTAGTTGTCAGCTACCTATTGATTGAAGAACAACATACACACTTTTTCATCCAACCACAAAAGATTACCCCTGAGGTTACCGACTATCTAAAAGAAATAGGAGTAAGTCTGCACCCTTATGAAGAAGTGGAAACATACCTCAACCGGATAAATGTGGATAGCCTGCTCATTAACCCGGCTAAAACAAATTACGCCATGTATTCGGCTGTCAACCCCAATTGCAGAATCATTCATGGTGCTTCCCCGGTTACTCTGCTGAAAGCAATTCGTAACGAACAGGAAATAGCCGGAATACACGCAGCAATGCAACGGGACGGAGTAGCTCTGGTTAAATTCCTGAAGTGGCTGGAAGAGGCAGTCCCCACCGGCAAAGAGACCGAGATAAGTATAGACAAAAAGCTGCATAACTTCCGTGCCGAACAAGATTTATACAGGGGAGAAAGCTTTGACACCATTGCAGGGTACAAAGAACATGGGGCAATCGTACATTACGAAGCGACTCCCGAAACAGATGTTTCTCTAAAGCCTGAAGGTTTTCTGCTATTAGATTCCGGCGCACAATATCTGGACGGAACCACAGATATTACACGCACGATCGCCTTAGGTAAACTAACCGAAGAAGAGAAAACAGACTATACATTAATATTAAAAGGGCACATCGCACTGGCAATGGCTAAATTCCCTGTTGGTACACGCGGAGCCCAACTGGATGTACTGGCACGTATGCCGATATGGCAACGGGGAATGAACTTCTTGCATGGTACAGGACATGGTGTAGGCCATTTCCTGAATGTACACGAAGGACCTCAAAGTATCCGAATGAATGAAAACCCGGTACCCCTGCAACTGGGTATGCTGACATCCAACGAACCGGGCGTATACAAAGCAGGAAGTCATGGAATCCGGACAGAAAATCTAGTTCTGGTAGTTCCTGCCGGAGAAGGAATGTTCGGCAACTATCTACAATTCGAGACCGTAACCCTTTGCCCTATCTGTAAAAAGGGAATTATTAAAGAACTGCTCACTACCGAAGAAATCGCATGGCTCAACAGCTATCATCAAACTGTATATGAGAAATTATCGCCAAGCCTGAACAAAGAAGAACAGGCATGGTTGAAGGAAGCAACAAGTAAATTATAACCACTAAATAGTAACCAGTATACAAAATGGCATTAATCAAATCAGTCAGAGGTTTCACTCCTGAATTTGGAGAGAACTGTTTTTTAGCGGACAATGCAGCCATCATCGGAGATGTAAAAATGGGACGTGATTGCAGCATTTGGTTCAGCACCGTACTGCGCGGAGACGTAAACTCCATCCGTATCGGAAACGGGGTCAATATACAAGACGGAAGCGTGCTGCACACCTTATATGAAAAATCAACCATTGAAATAGGCGATCACGTTTCTGTAGGGCACAACGTCACCATTCATGGAGCTACCATTAAAGATTATGCATTGGTAGGCATGGGTTCTACCATTCTCGACCACGCTATTGTGGGTGAAGGCGCTATTGTTGCTGCCGGCTCACTGGTTTTGAGCAACACGGTCATCGAACCGGGAAGCATCTGGGGTGGTGTCCCTGCAAAATTCATCAAAAAAGTAGATCCGGCACAGGCTAAAGAGTTGAATCAGAAGATTGCACATAACTATCTGATGTATTCTAATTGGTATAAAGAGTAAAAAAACGACAGATAGATATAAATAGAAAGCGGGCAGATAGGAATCTATCTGCCCGCTTTCTATTTATATCTATTTCTTAGAAATTAATCATACTCAATATTTTATCCGTAGCTCCAGCGTTACTAGTGACATAATATCCGGCATTCGTTCCTGTCTCACGCAAGAATATATCATCTGTCAGCATCCGGTCGAGCAATTCTTTCAATTCCTCGTAATTCTTAATGGAGAAAGCCCCCTTCGCTTCTATCAGTTGTGTGGCTTCCATAAATTTCTGATATTTAGGTCCGAATATAACCGGAATTCCATAGACAGCCGCTTCTAATGTGTTATGAATACCCACTCCAAAACCGCCACCTACATAGGCTATCTCACCATATCGATAGATAGAGGACAGTAAACCGAAACAATCGATAATCAGACAATCAGCTTTCAGCACATTCTTTTCGTCCGCACGAGTATAGCGCACATACGGACGTTTCAATTTCCGGATTATCTCTACCAGGTGATTTTCATCTATCACATGCGGAGCTATTATAAGTTTTACTTCCGGGTGATTATTGAAATATTCGATAAACAGATCTTCATCCGGTTGCCAGGAACTACCGGCAACAAAAGTCATCGTATCATTCTTAAAGAGCTTTACCAAAGGCAATTCCTTGGCCTCCTCACGTATCTGCAAAACCCTGTCGAAGCGTGTATCACCAACTACCGTCACGCGATTGATACCGATCTTACCCAAATAGCGTTTAGAACGTTCATTCTGCACAAACAAATGATCGAAATTACGTAATACGTGGCGATAAGTCCCTCCATACCACTTAAAGAAAACCTGTCCGCGACGGAATATAGACGAAACACTATATACCGGAATACGACGTTTATGCAATTCATCCAGATAATTCTTCCAGAACTCATATTTGATGAAGAAAGCCATGCAAGGATTCGCTATATCCAGGAATTTCTTCACATTCCGAGGTTTATCAAACGGCAGGTAACATACCACATCCGCCCCACGATAATTCTTACGTACTTCATATCCGGAAGGAGAGAAGAATGTCAGCAATATACCATAATCAGGATATTTGGCACGAATTTTCTCTATCAGAGGACGCCCTTGTTCAAACTCGCCCAAGGAAGCCGCATGAAACCAGATGTAGCGCACATCCTTTTCCAATTGCTGTCTGAGAAGTTCATACACCACCCAATGCCCTTTCATCATTTTACGGGGTTTACGGCTAAAAGGAGCCGCCAGATGCACCAGAAGGTCATAGATACCTATCGCAAGGTCGTAAAACATACTTTCTTCAGCTTGGGTTTCAATTTTATTTTAGTACCTCAATTGCTCGTTTCATACGCGCCAGTGTCTCTTCTTTGCCCAGCACCCAAGAGATGTCGAACATATGCGGGCCTTTCCCCTCGCCTACCAGCGTCAGGCGAAAAGCATTCATTATATTTCCGGTATGGTATCCTTTTTCTGCAATCCAGTCCATTACAATCTTTTCCTGGTTTTCGATGCCGAAGTCCTCGATACCTGCCAATACTTCCATTAATTCAGTCATGCACTGGGCAGAATCTTCTTTCCAGCGTTTCTTCACAGTCTTTTCGTCATATTCGGTCGGAGCTATAAAGAAGAAACTGGATGCTTCCCAAAGTTCGCGCACAAAGCTTACGCGATTCTTCATCATGCCTACTACAGTTACCACTTTCTCAAACGGAGCTTCCACGCCCTGTTCTTTCAGAACCGGAACAAAAAGTTCTGCTATTTCCGTATCCGGCTTCAACAATATATATTCATGGTTGAACCAGATTCCTTTCTTATAATCAAACTTAGCACCGGATTTACTGCAATGGCTCAGGTCGAACAGTTTTATCAGTTCATCCATAGACATGAGTTCCTGATCGTTACCCGGATTCCAACCCAGCAAAGCCAGGAAATTAATCACTGCCTCAGGCAGATAACCCGATTCACGGTATCCGGAAGACACTTCACCTGTTTTGGGGTCATGCCATTCCAATGGGAATACGGGAAAACCAAGACGGTCACCGTCACGCTTGCTCAACTTACCATTACCTTCCGGCTTCAGCAGCAGAGGCAGGTGGGCAAAGGCCGGCATTGTATCTTCCCAACCAAAAGCACGGTACAACAACACGTGCAACGGTGCAGAGGGCAACCATTCTTCACCACGAATCACATGGGAAACCTCCATCAAATGGTCGTCTACAATATTTGCCAGGTGATAGGTCGGAAGCTCATCTGCTGATTTATAAAGTACCTTATCATCCAGAATCGAAGAATTAATTATCACTTCACCCCGGATCAAGTCGTTTACATGCACGTCTTCATTGGGTTCTATCTTAAAACGAACCACGTACTGCTTACCCTCGGCAATCAATGCATCTACTTCTTCTTTAGAAAGTGTCAGTGAATTACGCATTTGCATACGGGTAGAAGCATCATATTGGAAATTGGCTATTTCAGTACGCTTTGCCTCCAACTCCTCGGGAGTATCAAAAGCAATATAAGCCTTACCTGCATCCAATAATACTTTCACATACTTCTTGTATATTTCACGGCGTTCGGACTGGCGGTACGGTCCATGCTCTCCACCAAAGCTGACTCCCTCATCGAACGGGATGCCCAACCATTTGAAAGATTCCAATATATATTCTTCTGCACCCGGCACAAAACGGTTACTATCAGTATCTTCGATACGGAAAATCATATCACCCCCATGTTGGCGTGCAAAAAGATAATTGTATAATGCTGTACGCACACCACCAATGTGCAACGCCCCTGTAGGACTTGGGGCAAATCGAACTCTGACTCTTCTTTCTGTCATATTTTGCATTACTTATGAGATAATTAGACGGCAAAATTAAACCTTTTTTTCCACACTAATGTTTTTTTTTGTACTTTTCGCAAAAAATTCAACCGATATGAATAAAACCAAGACTAAAAAAAGCTTTTCTTATAGAGATTTGCTGTATAAAGTACTCATATTTATCGGCACGGTAGCTATTATTGTATACTTCCTGCCGCGTGACGGCAAATTTAATTATCAGTTCGATATTGATAAGCCGTGGAAATATGGACAACTTATGGCTACATTCGATTTCCCTATCTATAAGGACGATGCAGTTGTGAAACGGGAGCAGGACAGTATTCTTGCTGCTTTCCAGCCTTATTATCAATTAGATAAAAGTATAGAGAAGACTGCTATCAGTAAGTTGAAAGCAGATTATCAAAGCCATCTGCGTGACATTGTTCCCTCTTCCGACTACATGCGTTATCTGGAAAAAAGATTGTCGGAAATTTATAAGGCGGGCATACTTTCTACAGAGGGACTCGACCAACTACGGCAAGACAGCACCACTGCCATTATGGTAATTGATGATAAACTTGCCAACCAACGAAGCACCGAACAACTGTTTTCCGTAAAAGATGCCTATACCTATCTGCTTACTGCAGACACTGCACACTACTCACCTTTTATTTTACGACAGTGTTCTCTCAACGAATATCTGTATCCGAATCTGTCATACGATGAACAGCGTACGGAAACAGCCAAGAAAGAAACCCTCGATAATTATGCCTGGGCAAATGGCATAGTTGTAAGCGGACAGAAGATCATAGACCGGGGAGAAATTATAGATCAGGAAACTTATAATATTCTTGAAAGCCTACGGAAAGAATCTATTCAGCGTAGTGAGTCACTGGGACAGAAACGCTTGATACTAACTGGGCAAACACTGTTTGTCGGTATCTTTATTCTGTGCTTCATGCTTTATCTCGATTTGTTTCGCAAAGACTATTATGAACGTAAGGGCAGCCTGTCCCTACTCTTTACACTGATCATGTTTTATAGTGTGGTAACGGCCCTCATGGTAGCAAATAACATCTACAATGTTTACATTATTCCCTATGCGATGCTACCGGTCATTATCCGTGTATTCCTCGACTCACGTACGGCATTCCTCACACAGGTAGTCACTATACTGATATGCTCCATTTGTTTACGCTATCCGCATGAGTTCATACTCCTGCAACTGGCCGCCGGTCTGGTTGCCATATTCAGCCTGCGGGAATTATCACAGCGTTCGCAACTTTTCCGCACAGCCCTACTGGTGATACTTACTTATGCTGCACTTTATTTCTCATTTGAGTTGATTACTGAGAACGACTTGTCGAAACTGAATGGAAGCATGTATACCTACTTCACAGTGAATGGAGTACTTCTATTGTTTACTTATCCGCTTTTATTCTTATTGGAGAAGACTTTCGGATTTACTTCCAACGTTACCCTGGTAGAACTTTCCAATATCAACAGTCCGTTGCTGCGTCGCTTGTCCGAAACAGTTCCGGGTACTTTCCAGCACTCCATGCAAGTGGCCAACCTTGCAGCAGAAGCTGCCAACCGTATTGGGGCAAAGAGCCAGTTAGTACGTACCGGCGCTTTATATCATGACATCGGCAAGATGGAAAATCCGGTATTCTTTACTGAAAACCAATCGGGAGGTGTCAATCCGCACAAAAATCTCAGTTATGAACAAAGTGCACAGGTCATCATCAGCCATGTGACGGATGGACTGAAACTGGCTGAGAAGAACAACTTGCCTAAAGTGATAAAAGACTTTATCAGTACTCACCACGGCAGGGGAAAAACGAAGTATTTCTATATTTCCTGGAAAAATGAACACCCGGACGAAGAACCGAACGAAGAATTATTCACTTACCCGGGCCCGAATCCATTCACTCGTGAGACAGCTATCTTAATGATGGCAGATGCTGTGGAAGCCGCCTCCCGCAGTTTGCCCGAATATACAGAAGATAGTATCAATAACCTGGTGGACAAGATTATTGATTCGCAAGTAGAAGAAGGTTACTTCAAAGAATGCCCTATCACCTTCAAGGATATCGCCACCGTAAAATCAGTTTTTAAAGAAAAATTGAAAACGATTTACCATACCCGTATCAGCTATCCCGAACTTAAAAAATAAGAAATATGAAAGCAACTGCCCAAGACCAGAAACGTACCGACAGCCTTCTGCAACACAAAGGCGTCCGGCTGCATGACATCCAGAGTTTCAGTTTCATGAAGCGTTTTCGCGAGGTTCCACGCAAAAGCAATCTGAAGGTCAAAGATAAATATGGTGCGGGCATCTTGACATTACACCTGAAACAGGGTAGCCAAAAGGCTTTTTATGTTCGCCCGTTCCAGAAGCCATCTTCTATTATCCGCTATTTGGTCTCGCAGAACATACCTTTTGATAATTCTATCTCGCGGGAACGGACAGCGGCGGAAATTCCGGCGACTACCTATCAGCGCCCGTCACTCTATATGTTTTATTTCTTTGTGCTTTTCATCACGTTCATGATATTGGGATATCAGGCTGTTGCATTCGGAAGTTGGTGGGCATATATTCTGGGCATCATTTCGTTCGGTATGAGTATCTACTTCATGCACATGCTGATGACACGCTTCTGCTATTTGAAGGTAGACAATAAAAGTCTCAGGATATATAGCGTAGGGCGTGAGATAGTGTATCCCTACGAAAAGATACTTAAAGTCAACTTTGACTTTGCACGCGAACAGGCTTTCACGCATGTGATGGAAATATTGGATAAAGATTATCACTATCGTCTTTACTACATAGGCAGGGTATCCCGGCGAACACTGAATGACATTGCTGAGACACTGCAAAGTGCAGGTGTAGACGCTACATGCAGCCTGAATGAAGATAAGAGATTCTATCAAGATAAACAGATTTTTCACTAAGTAAGCGCTATGGATTACACTCAAAATGAAACGGAAAAGCGCAAAGCTGAGCAGTACTTTTCCAGAAAGAAGATAAATCCGGAAGCTATCCAAAGCTTCTGCTTTATGCAGAATTATAAATTCCGGGTAGGTCCTTCAATTCTGATCTTGCAATTGCGGTCCGGAAAAACAAAAATGCTCCGTCCAAACAAAACTGGTACGGAAGTTCTCCATTATTTATTGGATAAACAGATACCTTTCAGCAATTATACTCCACAAGCAAAACAGGCAGTAACAGTACCGGAAAAGAGCTATTGGAGTATCTGGAATATACTATTCGACGTTTTCTATACAGCAGTTTTGCTTGTCTTAGGATATGTAATGCTAAAAGTCTTATTACAAGAGCCTACAGGCGAATACTTGGTAAAAGATATCGCCAAGTATTTTGCTCTGACTACCTATGTGATATGCTTTCCTATTGTTCTCTATTATCTTCTCTATAAGTGTCATAGCATTCGAACCGAGCATGAGGGTCTGGTCTTAAGCAACCGTTTTTCCAAACGGGTATTACCTTACAATGAGATACGCAAGTTGAACTTCTGCATATTCTCTTCCAAACAGCCACGGGTATTTATAGAACTGATAGATAAGAACTTCTGCTACCAACGTTATTTATTGGGATGGATGCCTCTCAAATCTGCAAAAGAGTTGGCGCTCCTGCTACAATCTTTAGGGATCGATGCAACCGACAGTATTAATCAATAAGGCATAGCGGAAAGCTTCTCTATACCAACGTTAATTCGTCCCACCATAAGGAACATTGCGTCCCCCTATAGAGAACATTGCGTTCCTCCATAAGGGGACGCAATGTTCTCCATAAGGGAACGAATTAACATCCGCAGCTCCGGCATCTATCTATTACTAAGAAAAGGATTAGTATTAGTTGCTTTGCGAAATACGCTCTAACAATCCTGCGCAAGCATCCTCCAATAGATCGAGCACATACTCAAACCCTTCGGCTCCACCATAATATGGATCGGGCACGTGGTCGGCATGCGTAAAGCGGGTACAGTATTCCGTCATACGGTGTATCTTCTTCCATTCTTCCGGAGAAGGGGCACGATCTTTCAAGTCATCAATATTCCGGTCGTCCATCCCGATAATCAAATCGAAATTATAGAAATCTTCCGTTCGCACGGGGCGCGAACGATGTGTGAGCTCGTAACCGCGACGAGTAGCATGGGCACGCATCCGACTATCAGGTAATTCCCCCTGATGATAGGACAAGATACCGGCAGAGTCTATCACAAACTGATCTTCCAGTCCGGCTTCTGAAACCAAATGCTTCATCACACCTTCCGCAGAGGAAGAACGGCAAATATTACCTAAACAGACAAAAAGTATTCTACAAGGCTTCATAAGCACATTTTTTATTTAAAAATGCAAATATAGAAGTTTTTTTTGCATTCTCTTAAAATATTTCTTCTTCTCAGTTGTCAGCATATACAGAGAACGTTTTCAAAGCAATATGTAAATCATAAAAATTAGAACATCATGAAAAAAAGATTTTTTATTATATCTTTGTTTTGGGTATTAGCCATTGCGGCATTTGGAGCAATAGTCATGCTATTATGGAATTTCGTAGTACCCGGAGTCTTAGGACTGGCAGCCATCAACTTCTGGCAAGCTCTGGCATTGTTTGTACTTGCACGCATTCTCTTTGGAGGATTCCCGGGCAGAGGAGGTTTTCCCGGTCGTAGAGGAATGCCCGGTGGTAAAGAGGGTAACCCGTTCCGTGCTAAATGGGAGAAGATGTCTCCGGAAGAACGCAAGGATTTTATTAATAAAAGAAAGAAATTCGGATTTGGCGGTCCTTTCGGAAGAGACGGATTCTTCAATGAAAGAAACTTTGATAGAGACAACGGTAGCGAAACTCCCAAAGAGAATGAATAATCTGACTGGCAAAGACAACAGTTTGGAAGAACTGATTGCAGAAAATCAACCCCGCTTGAAAGCATTTATCCGCAAGCGGGTTTCCACTAAAGAAGATGCCGAAGACATTCTGCAAGACGTGTTGTATCAGTTGGTGAAAACCATTGAAAGCACTTTCAATCCTATCGAGCAGGTTACAGCATGGCTATATCGCGTAGCACGAAATACCATTATCAATAAAGGCAAGAAAATGCAGGAAGAAGAACTGCCGGTTTCGAGCTATGATAAAGAAGACAATGTACTGAGTGAGTTCTCAGAAGTGCTGTTCAGCGATGCCCCGCCTACTCCGGAAATAGAATATATGCGGTCACTCGTTTGGCAAGAGCTTGAAACAGCTCTTGCCGAGCTACCACCCGAACAACGGGAAGCATTCGAACTATTGGAAATGGAAGGATTGTCAGCCAAAGAAGTTGCCAGTGCCACCGGAATATCAGTCAACACTTTATTATCACGAAAACATTATGCCGTCATTCATCTTCGCAAACGGCTGAAAGGACTGTATAACGATCTTCTAAATTACTAACCTCAGTTTTTAACTCTCTGTTTACCCACCGGGTAACAGCTATTCCCACAAATATTTATGAAAACAATAGTGTCAATTTTGACCATACTACTGTGTATGGCCAGCCCCTCCTATGCCCAACTCATTGCTAAAGATTCTACCGGAGTCATGGCTATCGCTCTGGATGAAGTAACCATCCAGGCACGGTCTGTCATTGAAAAAGGTGACCGGAAAGTAATTCTTCCGACCCAGAATCAACTAAAAATGTCGTCCAGTGGCATAGACTTATTAGGCAAATTACAACTTCCCCGAGTCACAGTTGACATTATGTCGGGCGAAATAACCACTTCCGGCAACGGAGAAGTACAATTACGGATTAACGGTGTTCAGGTTACTTATACAGAGATATCCTCTCTCAGTCCCGAAGATATTCTTCGCATAGAATATCACGATACTCCGGGAGCACGCTACGGAAACGCTGCCGCCGTGATAGATTATATAACCAAAAATAAAAAGACAGGGGGTAGCATCAGCGGCGGTGCCATCCACAGCCTCAGCAGCAACCGTACTTCTATTGACGATATGATTTCCGGAAGATATAACTACGGAAAGTCTGAAATCTCAGCCAACGTGCGGTATATACAACGCAAAGGAGACTGGACACGTGAGTATGACGAACGCTTCATCTTCCCCGACAAGGAACTTCATCGCCTGGAAACCGGAGAACCAACGCTGTTCAATAAGAAGTTGTTAACTTCCAGCCTGAACTACAGCCTACAGGAGAAAGGAAAATATCTCTTTAATGCACAATTCAGATATACCCTGCAAGATAATCCTGCCGGATATGAAGACCGAAAGAGTAAGCTCTATACGTCTGATTCAGACATTCCGGTATCCATCTACGACCACACCAAAGAACGGAACCACTTGCCATCCCTCGATCTATACTATCAGCAAAATCTAAAGAATGACCAGCGACTCATATTCAATCTTGTCGGCACGTATATCAAGAGCAGCAATACACGCATTTATCAGGAGAACCAGGAAGGCATCGCCAATACAGAGTTATATTCCGATATTGCCGGAAAGAAGTATTCGCTGATAGCCGAAGGTATTTATGAGAAAAAATTAGGGCAAGGAGCACTAACGGGAGGCCTCAGACATATGCAATCTTATACAGACAACCGATATGAAGGAGAAGATGTGATGGACGTCCTTCTTAAACAAGCGGAAAGTTATGCTTATGCCGAGTATAAAGGTAAAATTCAGAATTGGGGATACATGGCAAATCTATCATTCAACCGTTTCTACTATAGCCAGAGAGATAACCATAGTGAAAGATATGACCTCCAACCTTCTCTCTTAGTATCTTATAATCCTGTGGATAATCTGCATTTCCGCTATCATATCAATCTGAAAAACAATGCCCCTTCCATAGCCTATCTAAATGATGTGGAACAAAGAATCGACATCCTACAAACGCGTAGGGGCAACCCGGACTTAAAATCATTCCGCAGTACGATTCAGGATTTTAATGCAGTATTCAGTACAGGGATTTGCAGCATTGATGCACTGGTGAGCTATGCATACGAGAAGAATCCCATCATGGAATCTGTGATTTATGAAGAAGGCATGTTCATCCGCACTTATGAAAACCAGAAGTCCTTCCAACATCTGGCAGCGGAAATCACATTCAAGATAAAGCTCTGGAAAGATCATATCAGCCTTTCTGTTACACCGGGAATTAACCGGTATATAAGTACAGGAAACAATTACCTGCACACCTATACCTTGAAAGAATTGCGTATTAACCTGGATGCTTCCTATAAAAACTGGCTTCTGAGCTTTATGACTATCACTCCACCCAACCGGTATGTATACGGTGAACAATTGTTGAAAGGCGATCTGATGCATACACTTATGATAGGTTATAAGCAGCCGGCATGGTCTATTATGGCAGGAATACACAATCCATTTATGAAAACTTACCGCTCAGAGAATGAGAACTGGTCTGCACTGAATCCTGTAAAATCGGATATACACAGTACGAACATGTCAAATACCATCGTTGTCAAACTTAACTTCAACCTGAACTTCGGACGACAATACAAAAGTACCAATAAGAGAATTCAGAATATGGATACAGATTCCGGTATTTTGCAGGGAACCAAAGAGTAGCCCCTACATCGGATCTACATCGTAATAGACGATCAAAGATTTAAAACGATCCTCCGACACCATCTCTTTCTGAACCTGCACCAGCAGTTCACGGGCGCGAGTCATCGGAGCATTATACTCTATCTTGACAATAATCTTCCGGATAAATAAGGTTTGTATCCGGGCAACAGGCGGCTTATCCGGTCCCAGCACACGGTTACCAAAGACTGCACGCAACTTGCCTGACATGGTCTGTGCCATCAAGTCAAGCAGTTGCTCGTTGCGGTTTTTCAGATAAACATATACCAAGCGGTAATATGGTGGATAGTGAAATATCTGTCGCTCAGCAAGTTGTCCGGCTACCATTTGTTCAAAGTCATTGTGAATGACCTGCTCTATAATAGGGTGATCGATACTCTTCGTCTGCAAAATAACACGTCCCCGCTTATTCTTTCGTCCGGCACGTCCGGAAACCTGCGCCATCAGTTGGAAAGCACGTTCGTACGAACGGAAATCCGGATAATTCAACATGGTATCTGCATTCAGGATACCTACCACGCTGACATGGTCAAAGTCCAATCCTTTAGAAACCATTTGCGTGCCTATCAATATATCAGTTTTCCCTTGTTCGAAATCTGCAATGATACGTTCGTAAGCTGAACGGGTACGGGTAGTATCCAGATCCATGCGTGCAACAGTAGCTTCCGGAAACAAAGCTTTGATATCATCTTCTATCTTCTCTGTTCCAAACCCTCGATTTCGCAAGTCGGTCCCTTCACAAGCAGGGCATGCACGGGGCAGCTGATATGTATAACCGCAATAATGGCAAGTCAACTGATTCAATCCTTTATGAAACGTCAGGCTCACATCGCAGTTCTTGCACTTCGGCACCCATCCACATGTATTACATTCAATCATCGGGGCAAAGCCACGCCGGTTCTGGAACAAGATAACCTGTTCTTTTTGAGCCAGAGTTTCATGAATATATTGAAGTAGCAATGGAGAAAACGGTCCGTTCATACGTTTTTTGCGATGCAATTCGTATATGTCCACCGGGATAATCTCCGGCAACTGTATTTCTTTATACCGCTCTTTCAGCTCCACCAGTCCATACTTTCCGGAAGAGGCATTATGCCACGTCTCAATAGAAGGGGTTGCCGTACCCAGCAAAGTCTTGGCGCCATACATAGATGCCAGTATAATCGCTGCATTCCGGGCATGATAGCGGGGAGCAGGGTCTTGTTGTTTATAGGTATTCTCATGTTCCTCATCCACAATCACCAACCCCAGATTGCGGAAAGGCAAGAAAACAGAGGAACGGACTCCCAGAATAATATCATATCCTTTTTCCGTCAGTTGCTTTTGCCAGATCTCTACGCGTTCTGCATCGGGAAACTTAGAATGATAAATTCCCAAACGATCTCCAAACACCCGCTGCAGACGCTCTGTTATCTGAGTGGTAAGAGCTATTTCCGGCAAAAGATACAATACCTGTTTTCCTTGCCGGATGGCTTCTTCAATCAAGTGTATATAGATTTCTGTTTTTCCACTGGCAGTCACACCATGCAGCAAGCATACATTTTTGGATTGAAAGCATTGCACAATCTCATCGTGTGCCGCCTGTTGATGTTCATTCAACGGATTGATGGGAAGAGTATCGCGCACAACAGCGTGCAGTCGTCCTATTTCCTGTTGATAGACTTCAAAGATATGCTTATCTACCAAACCATTAAACACTGCCGGCGAAGCAGATGCCCGCAACAAAAGCTCTTTCTTCGTGACTTCTTTAGGGAAACTCTTCAGACCGTCTCCTCCCAGAATGCCGGAGAGTTCAATGTATTTCATCAGTAAATCCAGTTGCTTTGGAGCACGTGCCAGTTCATCAAAGAGTTCCTGCAGACGTTTTTCATTCCGCATCTCGTCTGTCAGCCTTACGCGCGTTTCAGTCTTGGGTTTATAAGTCCGGCGCAGTTCTTCTTTCACAAAGATAGCCTCCTTATCCAACAAAGATTTGATAACAGGAAGTATATTCTTGAATCCACTGTCTTTTTCCAACTTGGTGACACACTGTTCGGGTTCTGCAGAAAGTAAATCCAATATTTTCTGTTCCCGTTCCGGCAGACGGACCTCTGATTCGAAATCCGGATTGTATTCTACCATCGTCTCACTTTCCAGTTTCAAGCCGGAAGGCAAAGCAGCTTTATAAACATCCCCTTGTGTACAGAGATAGTAATCAGCCAGCCACTCCCAGAACTTGAATTGTTCCGGCAATAGAATCGGGCGGGCATCCAGTAATGTAGAGACTTCTTTTACCTCATAATCCGTCGGTTCACAATAATGCACATTACGCACTATTGCTGTATAGTATTTCTTTCGTCCGAACGGAACTACTACCCGGCAGCCCATCTGTACCTCATCCGCCCATTCTTCAGGCAGCGAATAGGTGAAGCAACGGGGCAAAGGCAAAGGCAATATGACATCTACAAATTTCTTCATCGCGGCGACAAAGATACGACAAAAAAATAGCGTTGCCAATCAAAATCAGCAACGCTATTTATATGATAAATATTTCTCTTCTTAGAAAAGATAAGCGACAGATACTTGCCAAGTCTTATTCTTTGCACCGACAGCCTTACTCGCTTCTTTCCAGGTAAAACTATCGCCCATCGGGAACTGATAGTTCACACCCACCTGTAAATGCTTAATCAGCTTCACACCGGCTCCCAAGTTAAGTCCTACCTGAGTTTTCTTCCGGTCAACGTTATCTTTCTTGTCGAAATCAAAAAAGAAATCAGGACCGGCAGCAAAATAAATACCCAGTAAGCTACCCAATCCAATCGTATATTTCAGATTAACGGGAACTTCCACTCCGGTTTGTTTTACGTCACCTTTACCTCTCTGCGAGAATAACAAAGCACCATCAACACCCAGACCTACAATAGGAATTGTGATTTCAGCCATCGGACCAATAAAGAAACCAGTCGAGTTATCCTTATTTCCTTTGAATCCTCCATCCCAGTCTATCTTTGTCAAATTCACACCACCTTTTACACCCCATTTAAGGAGCTGTGCCTGGGCAGGCATAGCCATAAACATACAGCATACAGCTATAATGAAAGCACTAAAAATCTTCTTCATAATTCTTTTTATTTAAATTATCGGGACAAATATATGGATTAATTCTTAAAAAGAACAAAATAGATTCATTTTTGTTCAACGCCGTTGTCGTCGCACTGACGCCTTTGGAGCTGCTGCCTCACGCTTAGATACCGACTGAGACTTACCAGAAGAAGATTTAGCCTTAGAAGAGGAAGAAGATTTACTTCTAACCGTAACAGTATTGTCACGTCCTTTCTTTTTGGAATTCACCTTTACAATTTTTGTCCCCGAAGCTGCAGAAACCGAATCTGTCTCCTCTACGAGATCTTTACCGTACAATGAATTCTCAAAATCTGCCAGTTCCTTTTCAATCCTTTTCTGCTCTTTCACCATAGCACTATCCGTGGGACAGTATTGCGATAAGGTACGGTTTTGCAAATTCGTAGTTTTATAAATATCACCTTTATATAAACGCGCTGCAAAGAAGTCATCCCAAGTACTGTTTGCCGCATTGTTATAATTGCTAACAGATATCTTAGACTGCATTAAATGAGGAACCAAATCTTGATAGTTTACCCAGAACATAGGGAATTTGGTCTTTTCCGAACTGAACTCCTCCGACCGATGCAATACCGGACAAATGGCCGTTATCACCGAACCATAGGTAGAAGTACGCTGATCAAAATACCAGACTTCTTTTATGAAATAGCTTAATACATCTGCCGAAGGTATGTCACTGTTACTGATAGACACAACGCTATCACGACGATTTGCCACCTTCTTCAATTCATAATAGATCTGGAAACGATCCAACACATCACGAAAAGTCACCTCAGCATCTTTCTGAAAACGTTCCGTGCCATCCAGTTGATACTCGTAAGCCGGTATTTTCTTCTGTGCCAGCAAACGGAACATCGTTGTGAACAGATTCATTTTATTCCCCTGCGGTTCCACCGGATAGTACAACGCACCATTGGTATCCTTTGTCAAATCCAGCGTACGGTAAATTTCACGCATCCACACCACATCGTCTGGTAATCCGGGCGAACCGGGATATTGCCTTTGTGCCCACCCTACTGAGAGGTTCGATACACACAGAGTGACAGCTATTATGAGTTTCAAGGAAAGTTTCATAGTCTTATACCTTTTATAGTCGATTTCTAATTTCAATTCACAATTACTTCCAACGTAGTAGGCAGTAGACGTTCTACCCCATCCGGCCCCACCGCACGTACCCGGGAAATATAGAAACGTTTACCCCGTGACAAGCGACGGAACATATCTTTTTGACGTGTAGAGAACGAAGCTCCTGAAGACACTTCCAGCACGGCATTCCCCATATTATCAAAGAAAACAGTCTCAAAGCCCAATACCCGGAAATTAATATTCAGCAGCCCATCGTCAATGGCAGCAACAATACCGGGAGTATTCATCAGGATAGCCTTGGATAGTCCACGGCCACCACGATAACGCTTCGGCGTTCCATCTTCCGTATACTCAATAAAGGGTGACGGATCAGGCAATTGGCGTACACGGTAAGTGTAATCTCCCATTGATTGCGTACGTCCACCCACAGATGCCGTCACGCGAATCACCACATCCTTGCCTATAGCTGTAGGACGAGCAATATATCCGCTACCGGTGCGGGTCAATGTACCATTCCCACTTACAATACTTGCCTGCACCTGCCCTGCCGGTACCCCGGGAACGGAGATGCTGATAGGATTATCATATCCGGCATAAAGCACATTCATCATAGTAGCAGATACCGTAGCAGTAGGCTCCACTACCGTATATTTTTGGGAAAACTCTCTGCGAAGCACTTCTCCATTGCCCTGTGCCAATTCCAGATAACCATCTAAAGAAAATTCCCCTGTACGATTACAAACAGTTTCGAACCAACCTTCGGCATTATCCGGCTGTTTCTTTTCGGCTATATAGATGGACGGGCGTTGTGTAGAATCTACAGCGGCCAGAATAACCCGCGCACTATACGTCCCTCCACGCACCACATTCTGAGAGGTAGGAATCACATAAGCCTGAAGTTGGTTTACGCGCACATCCTGTACATCGGTATTCTGTGTCAACAAGTGCAATACTTCACCTTCGGCATAACGTACATCACTTTGCAATTTGGTTAATAGAGTGACAGCAGCAACTACCGGAGTATTTTCAAATATATACTCCTGCCAGTTTTTTCCTGCTGTCGATGCTTTACGTGGAACTTCAGTACTCAGGTTATCACGGATAATCTTCTGCTGCACCGGATCAGTAACAAAAGCCAGTATTTCATTCCTATATTGATTAATTCGATTAAACAGTTCTTTTCCTTGCCCTCTACCGGGAGCAAGCATTACGAAAGAAGCTGCTTCCAAATCTTCTCTATTGGATATATTGGCAATATCACCGTTTTTCCCATCCGCTTCCTTCACGATACGCAATTTCAATTCATTGACGTAAGCATAGAGCGAATCAGACATATTCTTCACATGTAGCGCTTTCTCAAACCAAGGTCCCACTTTCTCCGGATTACGTTTATTGGCACCGGCAAGCCCATCATATAATGATTGGTTTTGCACAGTCGAGTTCGCCGTTGTACGGGAAAGGCTTTCATCTACCAATGAAAAACCATTCAGCACATCCGACGAAACATTGAGTGCCAACATCGCCATCAAGACGATATACATCAGGTTTATCATCTTCTGACGCGGAGAATCCGGATTAGTATGCATTTTTATAAATTACAAATTACGTATTACAAATTACAATTTGGTAGCGTGACGAAGGGGACAACTTATCACCTTATCACTTAACTTGTACAGCCTGCAACATACGTGCATAGACTGCATTTAGTTCTTCAATCTGACGAGCCATCTTACGGGTCTGCTCATGTACCTGATCAATAGTATTAATCTGAGTGCTGGCACTGCGAAGCTGTATTTCATAAATGGCATTGATACCTGCAAGATTACGGTTCAGTGCACTCATTTGCTCGGCATCATGCGACAACGACTCTGCTTGTGCGGTGAAGTGCGAAAGCATTTCGGTCATTTCTTTCAATTGAGCAATATAAGCCTGTGTGGTTTCTTCCATTTCAGGAGTAAAAGCCGGAGCAGGAGTTCCGGATGGATTATTTGCAGTTCCTACAGTCACCGCTGCAGGCTGATTTGATACGGAAGCAGATCTCCTTTCCTGTGATACAGCCTGATTAACATCTGCACCGCCCGTCCCTCCGTCACCAACAACTATCACTCCGCCTGCAGCTGTACCAGTCTGCCTGCTTGGCAAGTCGAATGCAGAAATAAAGAACACCAGCACTTCTGTTCCCATACCGATCCAGAGCATCAGATTGGCACCTGGTAAATGCGTCAGTTTAAACAAGGTACCTGCAATAACGATAGCAGCTCCCCAGCTATAGGCATAGTTCATTATGACCTTGCCACGATAACTCGCCATAAAGTCCTGCAACTTTTGCCCGAAGTCCCTTTTCTTGTTTACAGTATCTTTTTCCATCATTTTACCATTTTAGCATCTTATCATTTCCCCTTCTTATTATATCCCACCTGCGTACGCACACAACGGAAACCGATATACGAACGTTGCTCATTCTGATATTCGGACGTCCGGGCATCCGAACGGATGAATGCATTCACATCCTTCCACGAACCTCCACGAACCACTTTTTTCTTCAACGCATACGGATCTTCCGGTGCGGCATTATACTGGATATCCGGATTGATATCATTTGCCTGCAGAACTCCCGACTCAGTATATGCCGTTGATGTCCATTCTGCAACATTACCCGCCATATCGTAGAGCCCGTTCGAGTTAGGAGAATAAGCCCCCACCCGGGTTGAAATCAGATTACCGTCCTTGGTATAGTTACCCTTGCCGGGTTTATAGTTCGCATTGTAGCACCCACGGTCATCTTTGGTCTCTTCGCTGTCTCTCCAGGGGTATTTATTGTCTTCCCTTCCGCGTGCGGCAAATTCCCACTCCGCTTCAGTCGGCAAACGATAACGTTGAATATACTTCGCCTGTCCACGCAGTCCTGCAAGTAAATAGTTGGTACGCCATGCACAGAATGCATTGGCCTGTTCCCAACTGACACCTACTACCGGATGTTCGTTATAACTGGGATGATTGAAATACAAACGCATGTATTGTTCATTATTGGCATTGGGAAAATCATTCACCCAGCAGGTCGTATCGGGATAAATGTTCACGATATAGCTGTTCAGGAAGTCCCATTCACTGGATAACGGACGGGTTATAGTACGATTTACAATTCGTCCTTCATCATCAATATATGCTGTATCTTTTGTTATCATGATTACTTCTTCCGGATTCACCTGGACATCTGTGTTCTTGACACGCTCGGCAGGGTTCAAACGATTACGGCGCTTAGCTGCCTCGGTATAGTCATAAATTTCATAATAATAGTTCAGTTGTGCTCCATCCAGCATCAGCGTACCATCAATAGGATGATGCTTATATACACTTTCAATGGCCATCTGCTCATCCTCTGTCGCCCGCTTCCACGGAATAGGCTTCGACCAATTCAAATAAGGTTTGATTGGGTTTCCTTCCCGGTCTTCCTCTATCTTATACAATTCGTTGCCACCATATGCAGGATCTGCCAGGCGCTCGCGGATAATGGAGTCGCGTACCCAGTTGACAAACTGCTTATATTCAGCAATCGTCACTTCCGTATCGTCCATCCAGAAAGATTCTACCGAAATTTCCCGTGAAGGAACGATTGTTCCCCACAAACTATCTTGCTTATCGGGACCCATTTTTACCGAACCGCGTTTCACCAACACCATGCCATAAGGTGCAGGCTCGTTCCATGCTACAGCACTGGCTCCTATTACCTCGCCACCTCTCATGGAACTGTTACCTACTGTTCCCATGCACGAAACCAGCGAACCGAACAGCAATAAAGCCGCCCCGTACCACGCATGAATTGTTTTCATTCCTTTATTCTTTCCCATTGTTCGTATATTCTCTTACAAAATCCGTACGCTTTTATGCAAGTTCCGGTTTTTCTTAAACACATTCAAATCCAATGCATACCTCACCACCAGATCGTGGCTACCGCTCGCTGCACCTATCTTGGAAGTGAAACATTCATAAGCATATCCCAATGTTACACCTTGCACGGTCAATCCTATATTGAATGTCACCGAAGTATCGGGCGAGTAAGTCAATCCCCCGCTGAGTACTTTGGAACGATAGCTATAAAACAACTGCCCTGTTACATCCAACCGTGTAGAAGTAAAATCACTTTGCAATTGTATCGAAGGCTGTATGGAAATTAACGGATTACGTGTCTGAATATTGTATCCGCCTGTCAAATAAAAGATAGGATGTATTTTAATCTGGCTTTTTTCTCCTAAAGAGATACGGGGAGCTGTCAGATGGTGGGCAGAAAAGGCAGCGTAGAATTTAGGGTGCGAATAGTATGCCCCCACTCCAAGATCAACAGACGTACCACTCTCCGATGTAGTGGGGAAAGCATCATCATCCGTTTCATCTCCAAGATTAATATCAGAAGGGTCGAAAGCTACAGTCAGCATACCCACCTGGAGTCCAATACCCAATTTGCCCTTTCTGATTTTCATCTGGTAAGCGTATTGTCCCCAAAAACGCTGGTTACGGAACAGTCCGATAGCCTCATTGAAGAATCCAACTCCAACGCCATGCTGTTTATTGAATAAGGAAAAAGGCATGTCAGCACCGAAATACATCACGCGGGGAGCATGTGTGAAGCCCATCAACTGCATACCATACGAACCATAAATGTTCATCTTATTATCCGTCTGCCCCGCCCAACCGGGATGATAATATCCCTTTACCGCCCAATACTGGCTAAAGCGCGCATCAAACTGTGCCCGCCCTTCTGCTACACAGAAAAGAAGGCAAATAAGAATTAAGCATTTCAGGATACAATAACGTTTCATCAATATAAGAACTGATAAAACGAAAAAAAATTGTGCAGAATAGAAAAGGAAGGAATAAAATGAACTAATTCAACCTATGAATTGTATATTAGTATAATAAAGTTATGACGCAGATTAAAATTAAACGAGTATATGAAGATCCCGAGGCAGAGGACGGCTACCGTGTGCTGGTAGACCGTCTGTGGCCCCGTGGCATGAAAAAGGAACATCTGAAATATGATGTTTGGGAAAAAGACATCACCCCTTCCCCCGAACTCAGGAAGTGGTTTCATGAAGACCCGGTGGAACATTGGGAAGGTTTCTCTGCTATGTACCGGAAAGAGTTGGAAACATCTGAAGCTGCACGAAACTTTCTCATAACAATCAGACCCTATAAAACGGTTACTTTATTATATGCCTCCAAAGAGCCTGTCCGAAACCATGCCCGTATCCTGCAACAGTTTCTGGAAGCACATCTTGGGTAATTGTGATTATTCACTATCTTTGCAGCCGCCCCCATCTCAAGTGGGCGGCATAACTATTTTCAGAAAGGACAACCATGATAGAGTTGCGAACAGTCAACCTGACCCGTTATATCACTCCTTTGCGCGAAGGCGGCTCATTGCCCGCATTGGCAGAAGCTGACGACGAATTTAAATACGTTGTAAAGTTTCGTGGCGCCGGACATGGCACCAAGGCATTGATATCCGAATTAATCGGTGGAGAGGTTGCGCACATACTGGGATTCAAAGTACCGGAACTGGTATTCCTGAATCTCGACGAAGCATTCGGTCGTACCGAAGGGGATGAAGAAATACAAGATTTATTGCAAGGCAGCCGTGGGTTAAACCTAGGACTGCACTTCCTGTCAGGTGCTCTGACTTTTGACCCCGTAGCAACTAAAGTAGACCCAGAACTGGCCTCCCGTATTGTCTGGCTGGATGCCTATCTGACCAATATAGACCGTACCTTCCGCAACACCAATATGCTGATGTGGCATAAAGAGCTTTGGCTGATAGACCATGGCGCTTCACTTTATTTCCACCACTCGTGGGAAAACTGGGAAAAACATGCTGTAAGCCCATTCCCCTATGTAAAAAATCACGTATTGCTGCCCGAAGCATCCCGACTTGAAGAGGCCGATGCGGTTTTACGTTCCATGCTGACAGAGGAAAAGATACAACAGGTCGTAGCACTTATCCCTGACGACTGGTTGCATTGGGAGGATACACATGAGACACCCGAAGAAATCAGAGATATTTATACCCGCTTTCTGACCGAAAGACTGGCTCATTCCGAAACATTTGTAAAAGAAGCACAGAATGCAAGGAAAACACTTATATGAATACGCAGTTATCCGCCTGGTACCCAAAGTAGAACGTGAGGAGTTCTTTAATGTGGGCGTTATCCTTTTCTCTAAAAAGGCAGGCTACATCAAGTCCGTTTGTCAGGTAAACGAGGATAAACTGGAGCTATATGTTTCTGAAGTAGACCGGGAATCGGTATTTGCACACTTGGACGTATTCAATAAAATATGTTCGGGAGCCAAAGACGGTGGTCCCATAGCCCAACTCGATGTACCGGAACGTTTTCGTTGGCTGACTGCCGTGAGAAGTTCCTGTATTCAAACGTCCCGTCCACATGCCGGTTTCTCCGACGATTTGGACAGGACGTTAGAAAGATTATTTAAAGAATTGGTTCTATAGGGGAACAGCGTACTTCGCTTTCAGCTCCTCCACTCCCATTCCGGTAAAATAGTCTTCAATAAAATCCCAACGCTTCGTATCGTCCATTCCATCCGTCCCGAAGAAGAAAGAAAACAGTTCGATCTGTTCCTGGAACACCTGTTCATTATTCTCGAGAATCAAATTGTGATATTCATCGGAAGATGCAATCTGCTGCAGGCTCTCCGGATCATCGAAATATACCAGTACACAAGGTGTACCCCCTCCTTCGACGCTGAATGAAAGACAGTCGAGCATGGAAAGCAGGTTAAGCAACATATTCAGATCAGAGAATGGCGTACTGTAAAACAACAGACGATCTCCTTTTTTACCGACAATACGTTGACTGAATAGTTTCTGATAGCGGGATAACAAAAGGTCAAACCCCTTTGTCACTGTAAAAGAGAGCTCGTTGGAATCCTTCTTTTTCACACTACTGATATAACTCACACTGCGTCCCTCTTCCGTACGTGACTCCAGCAATGAGCCAATAAAGCGTTTTGCCGATGGTACATCCATACCATGTTCGGCAAATACTGCACGCAATTCTTCTTCGTCAAAACGTCCTTTTGTCTTCCGCAGCTTATCGACAAGCAGCGTCTTCAAGCTATTGAACAGTGCATCCATCCGCTGACGAATTACAGTGGCATCTTCTTTCAACAAAACCTCATGCTTACCAACAGATACTGCACGAGAGCCTTCCCACAATGTTCCACTATTCAGCTTTTGCTTAAATTCCCGATACCCCAACTCAGCAAAGCGCTCTTCCCACAGTTTTTCCAGACGTGCTGTGTACACGTCTTCCGTGCCTTCCACTTTAGTAAGATAATCCTTGAATTCACGAATAAAAACATCGCCTGTCTTATCCTGGATATATCCTTCCGTCAATAGGTTCTGCGGACTGACCTCCAACAACTTCTTTCCGTAACGATGGCTCAAATCATCTTCCAACCATAATAAAGCTGTCTTAATCAACTGTCCCAATTCTGCCTCGTATTCCAGCTTGTTTTTCATTCGCGGCAATTTCACCACAAATTCGAAGTCGGACAAAGACACCAGCATTTCCTGCTTTTCACCTTTCATCCGATATACTTCCATCAGCTTTTTCAGTATCAACGACAACTGTTCCTGTGCTATATTACCCGCCATATGCAGGCGTTTCATATAATAAAAGTCACGTTCATGATAATCCGTTGCCGAAACTCCATGAATATCCGTATCACGCGCCGCGCGTCCTATCTCTTGTATATAATCGACAAAAGTGCTGGAAGGTGCCACATGATACACCCGGTCGATGTCGCTGATATCCACACCCATACCGAATGCCTTTGTAGCTACAATCATACGCTTCTCTCCTTCCTTGAACTCCTGTACAATTGCTGCTTTCTGTTCCTTGTCCTTCTTGCCATAGTAAGAAGCTACCAAACGCCAATCAGCAGGTTGCACCCACGTCTTCAGACGCATATCGATGCCACCCGCAAAAGGATAATAAAGAATCGTCTTATGCCCGTCGAGGAAATCATCTACACGACCCGCCACAACACGTTGCTTGGCTTTATCGTACGTTTCGCCTTCTTCTATTTCCATCTGCCGGATATCGAATCCGATATTCCTGCGTTTCACCGTACCTGCATAGAGCACACACGGCTCCATTTGCAACGAACGAATCGTTTCGAACACCATATCGTTGCCTCCCTTCGGGTTCCAGACAGCAGTAGCCGTCAGTGCAAAAAGCGGAAACGCATAGCCCAGACTCTTCTTCAAACCTTGCAGATAACGTCCCAGGAACCAATAATCCACCCGGAACTCTTTACCCCAAGTAGTTACTGTATGAGCCTCATCCACTACAACCAAACCAATACGACGCTCACCTGCGAAGTGCTTGATATCATATGAAAGCAATAATTCCGGCGAAAGATAAAACAAATCGACCTCACCCTCACGCACCTGCCGGTATACCTCATTCTTTTGCTCAGGCGATAAATCGGAAGAAGCATACGCTACGCGTGTGTATCCCAAATCTTGTAAACCTTCCACCTGATCCACAATCAGTGCTTTCAGAGGAGATACAACAATGGTAAGCAACCCGTATTCATTGCCCAAATAGATGCCAGGCAATTGGAACAATAAGGATTTTCCAGCCCCGGTAGGTGCTGTCAACAGAATATTATCCACATCCGTTTCCCCATTCCGTGCCTTTTCCGCTTCAACAATGACACTTTCTATCAATTGCCCCTGCGAAATGTGGAGCGTCTCTTTCCCCTTGAATAAGTCGTCGTACACTTCCAGGTCACGAAATTTTTCGTACCCGTAAGTCCCTTTTAAAAGCGTGTTCACCGCTTCCCGGCAATCTCCGGGCAAATGCCGTTCTTTCAATTCCGGCAAGCGGCTTACCGTTTCTTCTTGTGCTTCAGTCATAATGGAACAAATATAAAAAAGAGGCAATCCATTAACCTGTCGAAGACAGATTTTACGGACTACCTCTTTCTATGTGTTAACTACCTCGTATCCCCTTAGGTATGGCAAGGCTTTAAAAAAGCGTATCTAATACTCCTCTTCGTTAAAGAAGAAATCCTCTTTGCTCGGATAGTCGGGCCATATATCTTCGATGCTCTCATAAATATCGCCTTCATCTTCCATTTCCTGCAAATTTTCAATCACTTCAAGCGGAGCGCCCGAACGTATGGCATAATCGATTAATTCGTCCTTGGTTGCCGGCCAGGGAGCATCTTCCAGTTTAGATGCTAATTCCAATGTCCAATACATAAGTTCTAAGTATTAAAATTGTGAATATTAAGTCCTACTTTCTATTTTTCGGCAAAAGTATAATAAAATCTCTCACTTACAACTATTATCCCAAAATATTTCATCTTTTTTCTCATCCAGGTTGATTTTCCGTGACAAGACAAACAAATAATCGGACAAACGGTTCACATAAGCAAGTAATTCAGTAGCTACTTCACATTGTTCAGCCAAGGCCAGGATACGTCGTTCAGCCCTGCGGCAAACTGTGCGGCAAACATGACAAACCGATGCTCCGCGACTGCCGCCCGGCAATATAAAAGCATGTAACGGGGGAAGCAGATTATCAAGCCGGTCTATTTCCCGTTCGATACGCTCTATCTCTTCCGGATGAATGACACTGGCACATTTCAGGTCTGTTTTTTCCAGATCGGTGGCCAGATTGGAACCCACTGCGAAAAGACGATCCTGAATATGGCGTACAAGCATCTGATCCGCTTCATCGGATAAATAAGTGATAAGAACTCCCAGGTTAGCGTTCAACTCGTCTACTGTGCCGTATGCTTCCAGACGAACGTGGGTTTTAGGAACCCGGGTGCCGCCTACCAAAGAAGTGGTACCTTTATCACCGGTTTTAGTATATATTTTCATAAGCGATTGGTGTTTAGTGATTAGTGATTAGAGGTTAGTGGAGCGGTTAATCACTAATCACTACCCCCTAATCACTTATTCAAACGCCTAAAGATAATCAAAAGTTGACAATATAGTCTTGTTTTATCTTTGTTTTATCAAAGAATAGGATGCCAAGGTCATAAAGGTCGAATGTAATACCTACATGTTCATCCTGCTGCATACGTTTCCAAAGAGCTTTCATCTGCGGAGTGTAGCAGATTCCTTCGACCACAAAAGCGGAGTTCCGTATAGTGCGTGCAGCACAGATACGGAATACTTCCTCCACAAATTCCGGATGTCGGTAGTCGTGCAGATAGAGAAAGCCAACTGGTACTCCGGCTTCCAGAAATAGCTCGGAAAGTTCAGAAGCAGATGTATAGTCGGCCCCTTCCTTACCGGCTTTCAGGTAAAGGGAAGAAGCAGCAAGAGTACCGGCATCTACTATCGTATCGGGCTGGATATAATTCACCAACCGGAACAAAAGGCGTTTTACTTTTTTCGACTCATACTTCCAACGCCCGTCTTTTTGAGGTGCTAACTTCTTTTGTTCGGCCGCCAGGTCTTTATACTTATAATAAGGAGTATTTTCATAAATCACCTGTGTAATCAGGTTGAAAGCAAACGGAGAATGCACTCCGTAACCGCAACGATGACGGAAACGGCACAACCAGATAAAAGGACGTTTCAGAGCTAATGTGATACGGTTCATAATACACAAATCTTTTATTGGCCACAAAGATAGATAAAATCGGAAGAATAGTTCGCCTTAACCGCTAAATGAACATCGCCTCCATCAAACCGGAAAATGAGGTTGAGCGCACTGATCCAATTGACGTAATGCGCTTTCAGCTCCAGCGTAGTAGTTGAGGGCCAGGCATAGCTACCCGCTACATAAAAAGGGCCTTCTATCCCGGTGAAACGTCCTTTGGCTTCGATAGAATACGGAGGATATGCATCTATTGAAGTCTTCTCCCACTGCTTGTAGCCAAATGGCAAGTCATATTCAAGCCCATCGGCTTGCGTCACAGTCATTATGACCTCTTTGGGGTTAAATTGAAGACGGAGAGACTGCCAGCCCAATTTATTCGGCTTAAGCATAATAGGTTTATTCGCATACTGCCGGGCAAGAGGTGAGTTTGCTTTCCCTTGTACCACCGGCAACTGATAAGAAGATTGCTTCTTCAACAAGCGTTTATAATCCTTTCCCGACGTCAAAGGCTCATCGCCTACGGCAGGCAGCAGACGGTTCCAGACCAAGCGGCGTTGCGTGATTCCATCTATGATGCTACATTCGGTGATGACTACTACCATATCTTTATCCGGTATAATAAGCGCATATTGTCCTAAAGCACCGTCTACACGAACCGCTCCCGGATATTCACAAAGCCACATATGATAACCATAACCATAGCCAAAGCTACCTGTATCGGATTGTTTAGCCATCATCAGGTCTACCCAGTCTGCCGGAAGCAACTGTTTGCCTTCCCACATGCCGCGGTTTAGCAGCAACTGTCCAAGTTTCGCCAGCGACTCACTTTGCAAGTACACTCCCCAACCACCGGTATTGATTCCCTCAGGACTCACCTCCCAGGACACATCAGTGATGTGCATGGGTTCGAACAGTCTCAGACGGAGATAATCCAGTAATTTCATACCCGTCACCTTCTGCACGATGGCGGAAAGAATATACGAACTCATGGAATCATAATCAAAGTGTTCTCCGGGAGTCTTTATTTCTTTCCCCAGATAACCTCTGACCCAGTCTGTACGTCCTTCACGCATCTTCCAATCCGGAGTAACGCCGGAGGTCATGTTCAGCAGATTGCGAACCGTCATAGCGGCAAGATTGGGGGAAATGCTATCGGGAAGTTGATCGGGAAAGAAGGATGCGACCCGGTCTGTCAACCGCAAGCGGTTCTCGGAGATGGCGAGTCCGACGGCGGCACCGACAAAAGTCTTGGAGCAGGAAAACATCGTGTGCCGATACTCCGGAGCGAAGGGTTCGGGATACATCTCCGCGATCACTTTTCCGTGACGCAGCACCATTACACTGTGTATATCGGTCTTCGGCAGGGCCATCAGAGAGTCCATCAAAGCAATGAGCGTTCCGGAAGGGACACCTTCGGCTTCGGGCGTCGAGCGTTCGAACTCACGTATCTGCGCACGGGTCGTTGCAGGTAGCAGTAGGCAGAGTACAAGAAGAAGTAAAACGAGTTTTTTCTTCATTTCTAATATTACATTTATCATTTGTACATTAACTGTGCGCAAAAGTAAAGCATTCAAATAGAGGAGGCAAATCCGCAGCAGATAATTTAGATTACTTTATTCAAACAATAATATTACAGTATCTCCCTTGGATAAAGACAGAAAAATCATCTTATCGGTATAAATGTTACTTTACCCATTCACCGATTCACCACAAAATTACGTATTTGGCACCCCATCCTCTCCCCTCTGGCCACACGCAAGCACAGCGTATGGCGACCAGGCGCAAATTCCGTCTCCAGCATATACACCCAAGGAATATACAAATTCCCGCTCCAACTCGTAAATGTATCCAGACTCTTGAACGGCACCCCATCCACACTATACTCCAATACACAAGCCTGCGGACCGGCCGCACAGAAGATGCCCACCGCACGCCCCTCGAAAGCGAACGAAAGACTGGCTCCGGCACGATCTGCCACCAGCATCGGAACATTCACAAACCCCTTGCGAGTGTTTCCCTTCACCTCAGGCGTCCAGTCGTCCACCACCTGCCAACCGTTCAACTGCTTCGCCGAACGGATGTCCACAAACGCACCTTTATCATAAGAATAACGGTCTATCGGTTTCTCCGGCATCTCATGCGCCCGGACCACCGTCCCAGCCACACGACCACCCCACTCAAGATCGAAAAGCCGATTCACGGCAGCCGCATAATATCTGTGCCCCCGCCAAGCTGGATGAGTCCCTCCGAATTCTTTCCAGTCGAACTCACCGTCGCGCATCCGTTGTGCTACCTCTTCCGCCAGGTTGATGGAAGAAACATAATAATGATTAGCCACAGCCTCATGGCTCATAATCACTTGCGGCTGCACTCCTCTGTCCAGCAACGGAATGAACGGGTCGTAAATAAAATGAAGCATCACAACGTCCATCTCCGGACTGACCGTGCGGGCATGACGAACCACGCCCTCCATACCACGTATCTGCCCGATATAGTCGAAACCGTTCGTATCATCGTTCACCGCCGCCTCAACAAACAACAGATCGGGTACTCCCCGTTGCAACACATCGTTTTCAAAGCGGAAAGCATGGGGAGTAGTTCCCGTAGAAGAAATTCCGGCATCGACGAAGGTAAATTCTGTTTCGGGGAAGCGTTGGCGCAAATCCTCCTGTATCATATTCCGCCACCCACGCATCTCTGTAATGGAGCCGCCCAAGAAAGCGACACAACCCTTTTTCTCTTTCGTAAACTTCAGATAAGAGTTGGCCAGGCTGCCACGCTGGTGAATTACCTGCTTCTTCTGATAATCCGGCTGGTTGCGGACGATAAAATCGACTACCGGCTCCGGGTTGTCCAGACTGTGGGGATGATGATCACAACCGGGTTTCAGAATGATTTCGACATTACCGCCCAAAGCACGATAGCGTTCGGCGGCAATCTTCATATGCCATTCATAAGGCACCGTCTTGTCGCTATCACCACAAACTCCCATCACCGGAATACCTGCGGCAGCCAGCGGAGCCAGATTGTCAATCGGGTTTCCCTTGAAGTTCTTTGCTGTCTCTTCTGTCAGCCCCCACTCCGTCAGGAAGCCCTTCCAGAAATCACGTTCCCAATTCTCGGCGAAGTAAAGCATATCGCAAACCGGAGCATCCACATAAATGCAGGCCACCTTATCCGGATTCTTTGCCGCCCAGTTGAATGCAAACAGTCCGCCGCGACTGAAACCCTCCAGCGTCACCTTCGGAGAGAGGCGGTAATATCTGCGCATCACCTCATAGAAATCGCTACCCAAACGCTGCGCACGCGGACTTCCGTACAGATGCGTCAAGTCGTAGTACACCACATGGAAACCTTCCTCCAACAAAGCCTTATCTACCGAAGGGAAAGCCCCGAAAAATGCGGGACGCCATATCCAGGGACGCCCCTCAGCCACCTTGCGGGGAGCAACCACAATGGCCCGGCGGGCATTGCAGAGGAAATCGTAACGGTCGAAGCCCTCCCATTGCGACTTCTTGCCTGGAAAAGCCTGTTCGGTGACGATCTCCGGCGCTTCGTTGCCGGTCAGTGTACGATAAAGCTCGCCGGCTATCAGGGCCGCCCCCTGTTCGTTGGGGTGGATGCCGTCTGTATAGTAATCGGGATACGGTTTCAGAAGCGCGTAAAGATCTACAACAGGCAAGTGACGCTTCTTTGCAACGCGGTGTATCACGGGGATGATGCCATTCGTTATCACACTGTCGTTGATACCGAAATTCCGTTTCACAGCCGGCACAGGGAGACACAGATATATCTTAGGTTTGGAAGGCAAATCCTGAAGAATATCCAGCATCTCCGTCAGGTCCTTTCCGAAATCCTTTCCGTAACGCCAGTTCCAGGGCTTGCTGTCATTCGTCCCCAACTTAATGGTAACGATGTCCGGCTGAAACGCCAGCAGGTCGCGGAACTTCTGCTCGTGCATGTACGGATGATCTCCCTTATTCAGCATCACGCGGGCGCTGATTCCGAAGTTGCGCACATCGTACCCCTCGCCCAAAAGCTGGGAAAGCAATCCCGGATAACTGTTCTGAAACTGATTTTTAATTCCCGAGCCGTAAGTGATACTATTGCCCACACAGGCAATCTTTACCGGCTTCTTTTCTTGCGCCACCGCCCACAAGCTGAACAGGCACAGGAAAAGCAAAAGAGTGTTTTTCTTATTCATGGTATCTTTATTTAATTACGTTTCATAGCATTTTTGACGATCGCAAAGATACATTTTTTTAAAAGACAGAACCAAATCCCCTCTGAAATGTTATCCAAGCCTAAACCTAAACCTACAGAAAATGAAAAGATTAATGTTATTTGCAGCCATTGCCCTGTTCATGGCAAGCTGCGTAAAAGACGACGACTGTCCCAAGGCAGTAGTAGACGCCAACGCACTGATCACCCCCAAACTATACGCCACAGTGGAGAACAGTAGCAACACCCAGAGCCCCATGACCGGCATATTGACCGTCGCCCCCTGCCAGCCCAACAGCGCCATTTATTTCGGCAACTACGTGGAAGGTAAACTCACCCCCTTCGACGGATACTACAATGTGAAGAACGGAGACTTCTACCAGGAAGCCATCAACCGCGAAATTTCTCTTCCGGCAGGTCCCTACAACATGGTATACTGGGGAACACCCAAGTACGAAACACCCATTTACGCCAATCCCGCGGTGAGAGATCCCGTCTACATCATTGGTCAGGACATGTCAAAGCAGACATTCAGTATGCTCAAAATGAGTAAGGATACCACCTATTATCCGGTATTCGACATGGTCTATGCCGTAAAAGCCACAAACATCGGCACCGAAAACCTCAGTGCAGCCCTGAAGCGGACAGTAGCCGGGCTGAAAGTGATAGTAAAGGATAGGGATAACGGCATCCTCAGCGCAAGTATCGACAGCATGTATGTACACGTCACCGGAATTTCCACTGCACTGAATTTCTACACCGCACAGCCCGTGCCGACAACAGGAACCGTTGCCTTCCCGCTGATACGTTCAACAGATGGTACCCAAATGAGCAATGCCACCGTCATGCTCTTCCCCTCCATCGGAAAACCCGTCTTCAAACTATTCATCCTCTTAAAGAATGGCACATTGAAAAGCTTCCAGCAATCCCTGGAAACCCCGATGACCGCCAACACCAAGCTAACACTGACTCTCACACTGGGCGACATCTTTTCAGAAGAGTCGTCCGGGAGTTTCACTATCGAAAATTGGAATGAGCAGACCCAGACAATCGACGTCCCAAGTCTGGATTGACCGACCGACAGGAAAGACTTACCTCCAGGTAAAGTTTCTTTCCTGCCGTTATAGTCTATCTGAAAGTAACTACGACCTTTGTGTAAACATTCAATTCGGAAAATATATCCATCCGCGCTCCGTAAATAGATAATATCTTCAGGGAAAGTCCCAGTCCGATGCCATGGCCTGAATATTCACGCGTATTGGTTGCACGATAGAATGCCTGGAAAATAAGCTGTATTTCATCTTCGGGAATGCCGATACCTTTATCTTCTATTTCCAGCACAACACTTCCTTCCTTAGGATACAGCCGCACCGCCACAGGCTGTTCACCCGAGTATTTACAGGCATTGTTCAGTATATTACGGATCGCTATTTTCAGCAAATGCAGGTTAGCACTCACCATCGGCAGGTTCTCTTCTCCAAATGTATTCCTAAACTGTATCCGCTCATTCTCACCACACAGCATGATTAGCAGTTCCACCAAGTTCACATCTTCCATATTATTCTTCAGAAGTTCTTCATCCTGGTGCGAAAGGAAAAGGAGTGATTTTATCAGTAGGCTGATTCTTTTGCTTTCATCCGAAATACGGTTCAAAGCCTTGATATATTCCTGTGGCGAACGTTCTTTCAGCAAGCTGATTTCACATTCTCCCTGAATAGCCGTCAGCGGATTATTAAGTTCATGGGAAGCACTGCTTACGAAAGATTTTTCGGACTTGAAAGCCGCATCTATGCGGTCGAGCATGCCATTGATAGAAGTGATCAGATCGTCCAGTTCGTCATGGTTACCGGCTGTCTTAATTCGAATATTCAGATTATTTCCCCGGATGCGCCGTAGCTCTTTCAGAATACGCTTCACCGGCGCCAACATGCGATTGGCATAAAACCTTCCGATGAAATAAACCGATATGGAGCTGAAAAGGAACAAAAGAAGTATCAGGATAAGCATATGATTCTGTATCTCCGTTCCATAGTTGTTCCGGGCAAGTATCAGAACTATAAAATTACCTTCATTATCCGGATAATATAAGGCTGCACCGACCTCTTTTTTATAACGAAATGAAACCGGCTCTTCCATGAATAGTCGCTTCTGCTGCTCTTTGTTCAGATACTTATCCAGCGTATCTTTCACCATCTCCATGCTGTCGGTATTCAGCAAAATTTCCTTAGCTTGGGGAAGAAGTCCTTCATATTCCTGGCGGATAATTTCATAACTGCTCTCGTCTACTTCATCTTTTTCCCAGTGCTTCTGGGCAGTAAGATAGGCTTTATCTGCCAAGTATGAATCGTACAGTCTATTGATGTAGTTATAAATAAAAAAATAGAAAACAACCATGATACAGGTAAGCATACATATCGTGATACCCGTATAAAACAACGCTATTTTACTTCCTATCTTCACTGCGATTCTCCGTTTAATGAGATTCCATAATATAGCCCAAACCTACCACCGTATGGATAAGTTTGTTTTCATAATCTTTATCGATCTTGGTACGCAGGTAGTTCACATACACATCTACTACATTAGTATTCGTATCAAAATTCTTGTCCCATACATGTTTCAGGAGATTCACCCGAGAGAGCACAACACCCTGGTTATTCATGAAGTACTCTAAAAGTCGGTATTCTTTTACCGTCAGTTCCATTTCACGGTCACCACGACGGGCACGCCTGGTATTGCAATCGAGGATAAGGTCACCGCAAACAAGTTCCGAAATTCTTTTCTCCTTATTCCTGCGCAGCAAAGCGGTGATACGCGCTTCCAACTCCTGAAAGCTGAAAGGCTTCACCAAATAATCATCGGCACCGGCATAGAGTCCTTTTACAATATCATCCGTCGTACCCAGAGCCGTAAGCATAATGACGGGAGAATCGTATCCATAGAGTTGGCGGTACTGCCTGCATAGGTCCAGTCCATTCATCTTGGGCATGATTATATCCAGAACAAGTAAGTCAAAAGGTTCGTCCTGGGCCATCTGCCAACCATCCGCACCATTATAAGCAACAGAAACCGTATGCCCGAATTCCTGCAATCCCCGTTCTATGAAAGAGGCTATATTGACTTCATCTTCTACCAACAGTATCTTTGCCATAGTTTTTAAAACTTAAAGAAAGCACAAATATACGTTTTATAGTTTTTTCTGCTTCAATCTACCGTCTTTATCATATAACATTTTACCATAAACGATCTCGACAATCAACGGGAAAACAAACAAAGCAAAGAAAGTAGCCCCGATCAGACCTCCGATAATAACAATGGCCAGCGGTCGCTGCGACTCGGAACCTATTCCATGGCTTAGTGCCGCAGGCATCAGGCCGATAGCCGCCATTGCAGCTGTCATCAGCACGGGCCGAACCCTGGAACGTACACTGGTCTTTACAGCATCGGGCAACGCCAGCCTCGCCTGCAGGTTGTGTTTGATATCGGATATCATAATCACTCCATTCTGAATACAAATACCAAAAAGAGCAATGAACCCGATACCGGCAGAGATCGAAAAATTAAAGCGGGTTATGAGCAAAGCAGCAATACCGCCCACAGCGGCAAAAGGTACATTCAGCAATACCAAACCTGCATCCCGTGCATTGGAAAACAGGATGAAAAGAATGATAAAGATGATGATAATGCTGACAGGAACCACCTGCGCCAAACGTTGAGTAGCACGTTGCTGGTTTTCAAAATCTCCGGTCCACTTCAAAGTATATCCCTCGGGCAAATGCACTGCGGCATTCACTTTCTTCTGAGCCTCAGCAACGGCAGTTCCCATATCTCTACCCCGGACCGAGAATTTCACGGCACAGAAACGGGCATGATTATCACGGAAGATAAGTAACGGTCCGGTGATAGTCTTTATCTCCGACAGTTCCTTAATCGGCACCATCGTACCATCCATAGCGGGCACCAGTATTTTTCCTATCTCATCTTCGTTGCATCTGAATTCCTCTTTATAACGCACCATGATATTGAACTTCTTCTCATCTTCGTAAAGCAAGGAAGCCGACTTACCTCCAATCGCCATTTCGATAATGGACTGTACATCTTCTTTAGCCACTCCATAGCGTGCGAGCTTATTCTCATCCAGTTCTATGCGCAATTCCGGTTGTCCGATATTCCGTATTACTCCCAAATCTTCGATGCCGTCCACGGTTCCCAAGATCTTATAAATCTCTACGGCTTTTTTCTCGGACTCATACAGATCTTTACCAAAGACTTTCACAGCTATAGATCCCTTTACACCGGAAGCCGCTTCTTCCACATTATCCGTAATCGGCTGGGAGAAGTTAAAGTCTATACCCGGGTAAATCTCCAGTTCATGTTGCATTTTGTCAATCAGTTCCAGTTTGGTAAAGCCACTTTCCCAGTCCTTTTCCGGATAAATATCTACATGAAACTCGATATTATAAAATCCGGTGGCATCGGTTCCGTCATTGGGGCGTCCGGTCTGAGACATCACCTGTTTCACTTCAGGAAAGCTTCTCAACTTCGCCCGCATCTTGTTTGCCAGATTGACGGACTCATCCAAAGCTATACTTTGCGGTAAAGTGGCACGGATATAAATAGAGCCTTCATTCAACTGGGGAAGGAATTCCGTTCCGAGGAAAGAAAACGCATACAGTCCCAGCACTGCCACAAACGTAGCAATCGTAATCGTCACCTTGCGATAAGCATAGCAGACATCAAACAAGGCGGATGATTTCTCATTAACAAAACGGAGGAACCTGTTATTCTTTTCACGTACATTCTTCTTTAACAGCATGGCCGAAAGTACGGGTACCAGGGTCAAGGTGAACACCAATGCCCCCAACAAGGCAAAACCCAGCGTAAAAGCAAGCGGTGAAAACATCTTCCCCTCCACTTTCTGGAAAGAGAAAATAGGAATCAGCGCGGTGATAATAATCAGTTTGGAAAAAAAGACCGCTTTCGCCTTATCTTTTGCAGCATTACGGATCAATCCCATCTTTGACATGACATTGAATGCCGGCATTCCCACTTCACGCGCTTTCTTGTCAAGAACTACAAAGATACCCTCGACCATCACCACTGCACCGTCTATAATAATACCAAAGTCAATGGCTCCCATGGACAACAAATTGGCGGACATACCCATTATACGCAGGCAAATGAAAGCAAATAATAATGCTAATGGAATGACCACTGCCACCACCACGGTAGTCCGCCAATCCGCCATAAATATTAACACAATGAAAGTCACAAACAGGATACCTTCTATCAGGTTGCGCGTCACTGTGCTCACAGCCAGATCTACCAGATTCTCACGATCATAGAAAGGTACAATCTGTACATCCGACGGTAGCACCTCTTTATTGATATAGGCTATTTTTTCTTTCAGGGCTTTAATCACTTCACCGGGATTCTCCCCCTTACGCATCACGACAATGCCTTGCACGACATCGTCTTCATCCATTCGGCCTACTTGTCCGAGGCGGGGTAAACAGGACTCGTGTACATCTGCCAGGTGTTTCACCAGAATAGGAGTACCTTTCACATTTTTCACAACGATATTTCCGATTTCTTCCACATCGTTAATCAGTCCGATACCCCGGACAACATAGGCTTGGGAGCTTTTTGTGATCACATCACCACCGACATTGATATTACTTTTCTCTATGGCTTCAAACAATTCCAGAGAGGAAATATCGTAATTCCTCAATTGGTTGGGATTCACACTGACCTCAAAGGTTTTCACCTCTCCACCGAAACTTACAATATCGGCCACACCGGATACGGAACGTAAATTCCGCTCGATCACCCAGTCCTGAATGGTCTTCAGTTCACGAACCGATTTCTTCTCACTTCTCAACGTATAGCGGAAGATTTCTCCCGTAGGACCATACAACGGCTGTACTTCCGGAGTAACGCCTTCCGGCAAGTCAGCATCATTCAATAGATTATAGACCTGTTGACGGGCTGTAAAATCGTCAACATGATCTTCAAACATTACATTCACCACCGATAGTCCGAACAAGGTGGTAGAGCGTATGTCCGTCTTCTTTTGTACGGAGTTCATTGCTATTTCAATAGGGATGGTAATGAACTTCTCCATCTCCTCGGCACTCCGCCCGGGCCATTGGGTAATAATAGTTACTTTGGTGTTGGTTACATCCGGAAAGGCATCTATCGGGGTATGCTTGAAAGAGACAATTCCTGCAATAACCGCAAGTACCGTAAAAAAGAATATGAAGAACTTATTCTTCAAAGAGAAAGCTATGATGTTGTCTATGAACTTATGCATATCAAATTCTTTATCTGTTATTCAGCATTCAATGCGTTATATACCAGCAATGTGTTTCTATTCAAGATACGATCGCCCTCCTGCAAGCCGGATTGTATATAGCACCGATTCCTTAACTGTTTATACACTTCCACTTCTTTTACTTGCAGCTTGCCGTCTTCGTTTGCCGTCACTACATAATTCTTTCCATTCTCAAAGATCAGGGCATGTAAATCAATGCAGGGCATCGTATCATCCGTTGATTCGCATTGTACATATACATTAGTAAACATGCCGGGTTTCAACAGATAATCCACATTACGAAGTTTAATTCTCACGCTCATGGTTTTACTTTCTTCATCGAGGATGTGGTAAACCTTATCAATACTCCCTGTAAACTCTCTGCCGGGATAGGCCAATGCCGTGATACGGACAGGCGCACCTTCTTTCACTTTGCGGATATCACTCTCATATACATCGCCCATAATCCAGACATTATCCAGACCGGATACCGTGAATAGTTCTTCACCCTGGTCGGAGCGTATCTGCATATCTTTATTCACATGCTTCTCCACCACAAAACCCGTTATCGGTGATTTAATCTCATATCTGGATTCATCGGACAGATTATAGATGGAATAGACTTCCTTCAGGCGTCTTTCCTCCGTCACGGCACTCACCAATTCCTGACGAGCCTGCAATGTGTCGCGAGCCGAAGCCATGCCGGCATTGTACATATCTTGCGCAACATCCCAGTTGCGGCGGGTTACGGCCACTTGTTGTTCTGCATCCTTCAGCTGTTTCTCATATTCCGCCACTTCACCGCTCTTGACCACAGCAAGCACTTCACCTTTATGTACGTAGTCTCCCACCTCGGCATTCACAGCAATCACCCGCCCACCGAAGATTGGAAAAACCTGTACCACTTGCTCCTGATTAAACGTCACACGACCGTTCAGTGTCAACTCGTCGATTAAGATACGTGTATGTACGGTATCTATGCTGACAACTTGCATCAAACTATCTGTCAGACACGCCTCCGGAGATACTGAAGTTTCATTATTATCTTTTGTCGAGCAACTGCTCAAGAATAGTACTGCACCTATAAAAACCTGTAAAATCCTGTTCATATCCATTGCTTAGTAATTAAATATATTTCGTCCTACTACCGTATTCAAGTTCTCCATGGCCAGAAAAACATCTTTCCGGGTCTCATACAATTGCAAACTTGTTTCCTTATAACTCTCGTAATAATCGACAAATTCCAGCATACTGATATTACGCTTACGGAAATTCTCGTTCACCCCTTCAATCAACCGGTTGAAGTTCTTTTCCAAGTCATCGTCTGCTGATTGATAAAGTTCCATAGCCTTTTCCAGACGGGAATACGCCACATACAGTTCCGAGTTTGCCCTGTTCTCTGTGTATTCTTTCTCTTTCAGGCTCTTTTCTATCTCCAGTTTGGCTGACTTGATATTACCCTGATTTCGATTGAAAATAGGAACAGAGAAGCTAAGACCTACGGCAAAATAATTGTTGATGAAGTTTCCTGCACGGTCGTAAATACCCTGAATGGCAAACTCCGGAGCGGCCAATGAACGCTGTAACTTCAAATTCGCTTTGGAAGCCTCAAGCATGGAGAAAGCCAACCGTTGGTCGGGGCGGGAAGGTAACAAGGAATCCAGATCGGCAAGTGACAGACCAGACAATTCCAACCGGCTCAGCATCGTTTCATCCAAAAGTATTTCTATCTCCTGAGTGACCGGCAAGTTTAATAACATCTTCAGATTCCCCCTCTTCGATACCAACTCATTTACTGCATCATTCTTCTCCTTTCTCAGTGATAACAGTAATGCCTGCATACGGGATAATTCCAACAATGAAATATTCCCCTTCTCTGCCATATTCTTATAGAATAGAAGCAGTTCCTCTAAAGAAGTGATCTCTTTATCATAAATCTGCACGGACTTGGTTAGGAAATACATTTCGACACAGGTTTCCTTCAACTCACTGTTTAAGGTGCGTGCTACTTCCTCAAATTGCAATAAAGCGGATTGGTGATTGATCTTTTCCAGACGTATTCGTTTGTTTCGTTGTCCAGCAAGATTGATGGCTTGTTCTATCTGCACTCCGGACTCTCCTTCTTTCCCCAAATCAAAATACTTACCGTTCAGGCGGTTATAAATATTCTGCTCCAATGTGATAACGGGGTTATTAAATAATTTAGCCTGCACCACTTGTGCCTGTGCCATGTCTACATTGTAATATTCGGCAACCAGTAAAAGATTGTGGGTACGGAAAAGTTCCTCCGCCTCCTTCATCGTCAACTTTAACGGATTCGATTGCGCCCACAGGCTGCATGAGAAAATAAGAAAAAGGGTAAATGTAATCTGCCTCATCATTGTTTTATCAATTTTGAGGCAAAAGTACAACTCCTTAAAAATTAAGGCTTCCGGAACGGATTATAATAAACTTATACGAGATTAGAAAATGATTAGAAATCACTTATGGAAGGATGGAACGGTGTGCACCCATCTTTTCATAAGGCAGCGTAAACCAGAAAGTAGAACCTTTACCCAACTCAGACAGCACTCCGATCTCGCCTTTGAGTTCCTTCACGATATTCTGTGAAATAGCCAGTCCAAGTCCGGTTCCTTGTTTGAAAGAATCGAGCTTTACAAAACGGTTGAATATATCCGCCACTTTTTCAGGAGGGATACCGGTACCGGTATCTGTCACAAAGAAGCGTATATAACCATCTTTGGGCTCTTCATACCCGAACGTGATACTCCCTGTATTTGTAAACTTCATGGCATTGCTGATGAAATTATTCAGTACCTGAGTAATTCTACGCTGGTCAGTATATAAAAGAAGATCCGGCATAGGCGTCACTGCACATATAGCCACATTCGCATTCGGTTGTCTCATCCTGGCAGCCTGTTCTATTTCAGACAACATCTTATTTACGTCTATATTCGCATAGACATATTCCAGTGTACCGGCTTCTATCTTTGATAAATCCAGGATGTCATTGATCAGTTGCAATAATATATCATTGTTCTTACTAATGATACTGAGGTATTCTATCCGTTCTTCTTCCGATACATCTTCAGCCAGTATACTCGAAAAACCAACTATTGCATTGAGAGGAGTACGTATCTCATGGCTCATATTAGCCAGAAAAGCCGATTTAATCCGGTTCGACTCTTCAGCCTCTTCCTTAGCCAGGCGCAGTTTGCGTTCCAGAATCTTCTGGTCTGTAATATCCCAGGCTGTATAGAGAATCCACTTACGCCCGTCGGAAAATGAAACTATATTATTATTCTGGAAAGTAAACCGTTCCTCGTTCTTATTCGTAAAGAAACGCCTGGTACCAAATTGGGCAATTCCCGTTCTTACCAATTCTTCATCTTCTTTCCTGATCATCGTTGCAGCCTCAGGCATTATATCGAAATCAGTTCTTCCAATCGCCTCCTTAGCTGGATATTCAAAGAGCTCTTCAGCCTTTTTGTTTATAAAAGTATAACGCATATCATTATCGACATCTTTCACCTTGGCTGCAATAGGAAGGTTATCGAGAATATTTTCAAGCAAATGCAGATGCTCTTGCCACTCCGTTTCTCTCACTTTTTTGATACGCTTGTGCATAAAGTAAAATAGCAGTAGGACAATAGCAGTACCCAACACAATCACAACATAAATAATATTCTTTTGGATAAAACTGGGCGGAACATCACAATAAACCGCATTTTTAGGAAAGTTATCTAATGGAACTCCCTTGTCAAGCAATGTCTGGTAATTAAGATAGGTATTGGGCGTACCGGCAACAACCGTTTTCGCCCCGTATGTACCATCCTTTTTCAGTGCACCTCTAATTTCACCGATAACGGTACTTTCCACATCGGAACTGCCTATATAATGTCCACCGGCAAATAAAGCATGAACCCTTGTGAACTGGTCAGACAACGAGAATACCGGCTTTTTAACTATACCGGAAATATAAGAATGCATTCTCTCATCAGGATAATACTTTTCAGACAAATTCTGACTGGCTACATTCACCCACGAACAGTAGATAATACCTGTCTCTTTACCACACTCATTAATCATGCGAAGCATTGTTTCTGTATTTGTCTGAGGATATGTAATAAATTCCATATCCAAATCAGAAAAGTATTGCTGATGTATTTCTTCTGCTTTTTTCCGAATTAGAGAACAGATAAATCTGTCATCCGATAACAAGATAACCTTTTTCATTTCAGGAGTAATCTCCTTCATCAATTCTATGGTTTCTTTGATACAAACAGGAATATTTATGGCAGTCACATTATACCGTTCCAGCATTTCCGGTCTAGTGATAATCTGATCTTCAGGTATATATTCGCCATTGTAGTACTTATTTATATCAGCCGACGTATGCGGCATCGAGTGGCAAATAATTGTAGGTACTCCTTTCCAGATAGTGTCAAAAAGCGGTTTACAAACGTACCATCCCGGATCACCTACAAATATGACAGCTTGGGGAGGCACAGAATATTTATCCTTTAGATAATCAACCTTCTGATCTATTTCCTGTTGATTATTGAAATGCCATGTTGTGAGAGTCTCCGAATATACCTTCACCAATTTTTCTTCATTGAATGCCTTTTCTACGGTTTCAAGTAGATCATAAGCCCATTTCTCACGAAAAGTGGAAGAACTGATAAGAACAATATACTCTTGATCTTTTGTATCAGCCATCGTCTTGGGCACCAGAAATAAACAAGCGAAAATAGCAACCGCAAGTATTCGAAATGTCAAAGGGGGATACAGAAATGTATTCTGATTTGGCATATTGGGTAAATATTAAAATATAAAATGGCAAAAGCTTCTCAACTATCCTTTGCAAAGTTAGGAAAAAATAAATGCCTAAGAAATATCCAATGGCAAATTTGCATATTACGTTCATCTTTTTGTTGTTTATATCCGTATTGAACACTAATTGTGAAATAGGATCAGGTATAACGCTGATGAAATAGAAAAAAGTATCGCATTTATAACTTGAACTGTCTCGTCCTGGTGAAAAACGCAATTGATTACACTCAGTCAAATGGAATAATAGAGGGGCTCGTCAATAAATTAAAAACGATTAAACGCATGATGTATGGAAGGGCGGGATTAGAACTGCTAAAAAGAAAAATGGTACTAACAAATAAAAGTCTTCAACCAAAGTGATGAAGAACCACCTATACTAGGACAAGACACATAAACGGAAGTTTGAAATTAGGAACGACATCTTCAAGGTAGAGAAAAGTCCGACCGATGATAGCAAATTGTTGCTGACCATAAACAAGCAGCCGATAGGGGAATGGTTCAAAGAAGAATTTAGCAAACTTCAGCATAGTTTACGAAAATCTACCGAAGTTCCGAGAAAGAGTAAAGGATACAGATTGTAAAGTGTTAATATACTCAAATTGAATAGAAAGGGGTAATCAAATTATACTTGATTTACTCCTTTTTTGTACCTTTATGCCATAGCTTATTAAGTTTGACATGGAATTATCAAATTGGTTCAAAGGTTCTGAAAAAGGAATAACCCATACTCTATGAACAAAGTAAAGTGATTCTAAAAATTGGACAGATTGAACATTATCCAGTTATGGTTATATTAAGAGTTATATGAAAAGACAAACAATGATATAGATTCTTTTTTCAAAAACCGATGATTTCTGAGTGTAAGATGTGAGATGCACACTTATATTCTTATATATAACTTAAAAAAGTACAAAGTATGGCAACACTTTATCCTTCTATTGAAGTTATTAGAAAGCGAAAACCAGAAGCTACTTCTGGTGAAAAAGCCTTACTCTCTTTTTTGTTAAATGCCTATGATCATGAATATGAGATATTCTTTCAGCCATTTTTAAATGGAGATTTGCCTGACATTATAGTAATTCACAAAGGGGGAGGTGTTATGATTTTCGAGGTAAAAGATTGGGATTTATCAAATTATCATGTAAACGAGAAGGGAAATTGGATAGTAAATTGTAACAATTCCGTGTATAAGAACAACCCACTTAACCAAGTTTTGAAATATAAGAAAAACTTATATGATTTGCATATCGATTCTTTATTGAGTTTACATTTAAAGGATTATAAATATTGGTATGTGGTGAGTTGCGCTGTATATTTTCATTGCCATACGACTGAATATGCACAAAACTTTTGTAAAGGAGCAAAGCCTACAGATAAATACAAGACTTTCCTTAATAAGAATTTTACCATAATTGGAAATGATGCTTTAAAGAAAGAAATAATGGACGCTATTTTTGAGAAGCGATGGATAAGCAAAAAAAGCCATTATTTTACAGATGAATTATATAACAGTTTTGTACGCATACTGAAACCGTCCTATCATACAATAGAAGAAGGACTCGGTTATAAATTATCGAAAGAGCAAGAATTATTAGCAAAAAGTGAAGAAGGTGCGAGAAAAAGAATCAAGGGGGTAGCAGGCTCTGGTAAAACATTGGTTTTAGCAGAAAGAGCAGTAAATGCCCATAAGAGGACGCATAATTGTGTACTCATTTTAACTTACAACATAACACTTAGGAATTACATTCACGATAAGATTAGTGCAGTTCGTCAAGAGTTTGCTTGGGAATACTTTCATATAAGTAATTACCACGACTTCATTAATAATAATATGAATAATGTTGGGCTTGAGTTTGATTTTCTTAAAGATGAAGAAGGAAATAGTAGATTCATTTCTTCAAAAGAAGAATATAATAAATTGGCAGATTTGCATGTATATTCAAATCTTCAACTTTTTGAAAACCACCAAGAAGAGTTACGTAAATACGAAACAATACTGATAGATGAGACCCAAGACTATCAAAAAAATTGGATAAGGATTATTATGAACTATTTTGCTAGTGATAATGCTGAAATTGTTGCATTTGCCGATGAAAAACAAAATATCTATTCCAGAGAACTAGATAATGATAAAATGCCTAGAATACCAGTACAAACTGGTGCTTGGGATAGAAAGTTAAATAAAAGCTATCGTTTATCTCAAAAAATAGCATTATTAGTAACTGATTTTCAAAAACATTTCTTTGCGGATAAATATATAGTAGAACAGCAAATTGAGACTAATGCGATGATGTCTTTATTTGATGAGCCTTACATTGAATACCATTATTATCCCATTGAAGAAAATATCAAAGAAGACAATAACATTGCTACTTATATTTATCAACAGATAAAAGAGCATAGATTTAATTCTAATGATGTGACAATTTTGTCTTCTCGCATCAGGATGTTACGCAAACTGGATTATATGTTACGAACAGAAAGCAAAGAAAAAACAAACATTATGTTTGAAACCAGAGAAGAATTTATGAAATTATACCCAAAAGCCAAAACTGGGTTTGAAAGTAACGCTAAAATACTAAAAATAAGAAAAAACAGGAAAGCTAATTTTTGGATGAATAGAGGAACCATTAAATTATCTACCATACATTCTTTTAAAGGATGGGAAAGTCCTGTTTTGTTTTTGGTTGTAGAAGATAATCTGAAAGCAACAAAAAAATTAGCTAACACACGACCTTATGAATTTTCTGACGAGTTAGTATATACAGGTATCACACGTTGTCAAAACTATCTATTTATTATCAACTCTGGTAACCAACAATACCACGAATATTTTTCCAATTGCAATTTAATTGATAAAAAAATAGAACCAAACAAAGAGAGAAAATAATTCAAATCTTCATTCATCAGGTGATACGCCAACGGTTTTCCTTTTGCCGTCAGCCCCTCATCAAAGAGCAGTTGGGTATCCAATTCGGTAAGCGTAGAGCCTTCAATGGCTGTGGAGTGGGTAATAAGAGAGTAAAGGTAGTCATAGTCCAAACCAACAAGTTACGAGGAGTAGAAAAGAAAAGCGGAGAGAGTTTTTCAACTTTCTCCGCCTCAGTACCCAGACCCGGGGTCGAACCGGGATGGAAGTGAATCCACTGGTGTTTGAGACCAGCGCGTCTACCGATTCCGCCATCTGGGCATGCTTGATTTCTCAATTGCGGTGCAAAGATACAGCTTTTTTCTAAACCTGCAATACTTTTCCTAAAAAAAGGAGAAAAAAGTCATAAAACATTCTGCAAACATTCCATGTTTCCAAAATATAGTGTACTTTAGCAGAAACTTTTAAAACAAACGATATGACAACAAATAAGGATAATTTTTGTGTTATCATGGGGGGCGGCATCGGTAGCCGGTTCTGGCCATTCAGTCGAAAAACACTTCCAAAACAGTTTCTGGACTTCTTCGGCACAGGAAGATCACTCTTACAACAGACTTTCGACCGCTTCAACAAAGTTATTCCTACGGAGAACATACTTATTGTTACAAACGACCTGTATGCCGACCTCGTAAAGGAGCAACTGCCCGAATTGAATCCTGAACAGATATTACTGGAACCTACACGCAGAAATACAGCTCCGTGCATTGCATGGGCAGCCTATCACATCCGCGCATTGAACCCGAATGCAAATATTGTGGTAGCTCCATCCGACCATTTGATTCTGAAAGAGGGTGAATTCCTTGATGCTATCGAAAGAGGCTTATCTTTCGTATCACAATCAGAAAAACTACTTACCCTCGGCATCAAACCAAATCGTCCTGAAACAGGCTATGGCTATATACAGATAGCCGAACAAAGCGGAGATAATTTCTACAAAGTGAAAACCTTCACCGAAAAACCGGAGTTGGAATTAGCTAAAGTATTCGTAGAAAGCGGAGAATTTTATTGGAACTCCGGACTCTTTATGTGGAATGTAAACTCTGTCATTAAAGCTGTAGAAGCATTACTCCCCGAACTGGCTTCTAAATTGGTTCCGGGTAAAGACGTATATGGCACTCCAGCCGAAAAGGCTTTTATCGATGAAAACTTCCCTGCATGCCCCAATGTCTCCGTTGACTTCGGTATCATGGAAAAGGCCGACAATGTATATGTTTCATTAGGAGATTTCGGTTGGTCCGACTTAGGAACATGGGGTTCCCTTTACGACTTGTCTCCAAAAGATGAGGAAGGAAATGTGACGCTGAAATGCCAGTCATTATTATACAATAGCAAAGGAAATGTTGTAGTACTCCCAGAAAATAAGCTCGCTGTCATCGACGGACTGGAAGGTTATCTTATTGCCGAGTCAGACAATGTGCTGCTCATCTGCAAAAAAGACGAAGAACATTCCATTCGTAAATATGTAAACGATGCACAAATAAAATTGGGTGAAGATTATATTTAACCGGGAAATGAGAATTGAAAGCACAGACTTTCAAACCGAAATAAAGGAAACGGGGACTGAATTTACTTCAGTCCCCGTTCTTATTATCAAAAGGAAGGAGTTTTATTTTTAGAGCGCTGTACGAATCGCTTCGGCAATTGCTTTAAATTCTTCATCAGAAAGCTTCAGCTTCGGATTAGAGAACAGCATATCCGATTCTTTCTGGATAGGAATGAGATGTATATGCGCATGAGGTACTTCTAAACCAATCACTGCTTCACCCACTTTCTTACAAGGAAAAGCTTTCTCGATGGCACGTGCCACTTTCTTGGCGAAAACATGCATTGCTGCCAAATCTTCGTCACTCAAATCAAAGATATAATCCACTTCCTGCTTGGGAACGACCAACGTATGACCTTTCACCAACGGATTGATGTCCAGAAACGCAAAGAACTTATCATCCTCTGCCACCTTATAGCTCGGTATTTCACCTGCGATAATTCTACTGAATATTGTTGCCATAGCTTTTATGATATATAAATTAAGGCAAGCCCGCATGCGGACCTGCCTTTACATTAAAATGATATGTTCATTACTTCAAGGTTAACCATACCCTGCGGTACTTTGATCTCGGCTACCTCACCTACCTTCTTGCCAAGCAAGCCTTGCGCAATGGGCGTGTTAACAGAAATCTTACCTTCTTTCAGGTTGGCTTCGCTTTCCGAAACGATAGTGTAGGTCATCTTCATGCCGTTCTTCACGTTCTTCAGCTCTACCTTGTTCAATATCTGCACGGAGTCTGTTTTCAGCTTAGACTCATCAATAATCTTGGCATCTGCTATAATCGTCTTCAATTTATTGATTTTCATCTCAAGCATGCCCTGAGCCTCTTTGGCAGCATCATACTCTGCATTCTCCGACAGGTCACCTTTGTCACGTGCTTCGGCTATTGCAGCCGAAATCTTAGGACGTTCTACCGTCTCCAATTCTTTCAGTTCGGCCATCAATTTCTTGTAGCCATCTTCTGACATATAAGCCATACTTTTTCCTCCTTTTTAGTTTCTAAATGGTATTATATAACAAAAAAGAATTCCAACATGGTCAGCATGCTGGAACCCTCTTTCGATTTTTCTTTTGCAAAGATAGCCTTTTAAACAATGCGTGTCAAGCAAAAATTGCTGCTATGTAACATATTTAAATAAAAACTTCTAATTTATAACAAGTTACAGCAGTGCTTTCACAGCAGCATCCAGGTCTTTTATGGTCTCTCCACGGGCACTCAGTTCACTATTCCGGTTAATCAGGAACAGCGAAGGAACCTCCTTAACGTTATACATGCCGGCCACATTTGAGTAAATTCCATTGGCATCTCTTACACAAATCCAGGGCAGATTGTCAGCGGTTGTTTTCCAGAAATGCTCGTCTGCATCCAGTGAGACCTGATAAATCACCAGTCCCTGATCTTTATATTTAGTATAAAGGTCATTCAACAAGAAATTATGGGGAGCAGAAGCTGCACTCTGGTAAATAGTAAAGTCAAGCAATACGACTTTGCCTTTCAGTTCACTCAGTTTATGAGTGTTACCTTTCATATCACGGAGAGCGATATCAATGATACCAGTTTCAGAAATCGCCTCTTCCGGCAACTCCAGAACTTTCTGTTGCGGCGTACGGGTATTCTTCATTCCCTTAATCACAATATTATAAAGGTTCTTAGAGCGTACAGCATGCGGATAATAGTTATTCAGGCTGGTTGCTACAGCAGCAAAGCACTTGATATCTTCTTTACTATTCAAAGGATCGAAAATAAGATAATTATTCAGCTTCTGGAATAAAGCAAAATAAGCAGCCGCCGTGTTGGGAGCAGAAAATATATATTTTGTTTTCACTTCATCTTTATAGTCCTTCATCAAGGTAGCCAGTTTCTCTTCAAACACATCAGCACCTATCTGATGAGCTTGCATCTTCTTCACCAACTCATTCACCTCATTTTGCAACTGCACTTGTTTCAATGTCAGTTCTTTTATCTTGGTACTATTTGCCGATCCCTCCACCGTATAAGCAGTAGCAAAATCAGTATACGGAGCTTTCAATCCGATAGTTTCCGTAGAATCTACTGAGAAATTGATAACCTTGTCGTCCACACGAAGGCGGTAAAATTCCGGAGACTCCGGACGTGTTTGTTTGAAACTGAAAGAACCGTCACCCTTCAATTTAACAGAATCCAAGGGTACGATACCCTCCAAAGCAGCAGCTTCCAGATACAGCATTTTACCGTCGGCACCTGAAACTTCGCCTTCAACTTTGAATTTCGGTTCAGAATTACATGCGCTCAAAGCCAAAGCGGCAAGCGCAACAATACAGATCTTTTTCATATTTAGCTTCTTAATTTCTATTAGAACGAACGTGCAAATATAGCTCTTTTCAAGTTTAGTCAAAGCATTTTCATTGCATCTTCCACACGGAAACTCAAAAAAATAGTCAATTATAAACTTTTTTATCTCATTCCCACCTGATTACATGAATTAATATGTATCTTTGCACGAATTTTGAAAGAAAATATAGATAAAACATTTTTTATGATTAACCCAATTGTTAAGACGATCGAGCTTCCTGATGGCAGAACCATCACACTCGAAACGGGAAAGCTGGCAAAACAGGCAGACGGTTCTGTAATGCTTCGTATGGGTAACACCATGCTTCTTGCTACTGTTTGTGCCGCTAAGGACGCAGTTCCCGGAACAGATTTCATGCCGTTACAGGTAGAGTACAAAGAAAAATTCTCCGCATTCGGACGTTTTCCCGGCGGTTTCACCAAGCGTGAAGGACGCGCTTCGGATTATGAAATCCTGACTTGCCGCCTTGTAGACCGTGCTCTCCGCCCCTTATTCCCCGATAATTATCACGCAGAGGTATATGTAAACATCATCCTCTATTCTGCCGACGGCGTTGATATGCCTGATGCCTTGGCAGGACTTGCAGCTTCTGCTGCCCTCGCTGTTTCAGATATTCCTTTCAACGGACCGATTTCCGAAGTACGTGTAGCACGCATCAACGGAAAATTCGTTATCAACCCGACTTTCGACCAGTTGGAAGAAGCAGACATGGACCTTATGGTAGGTGCCACTTATGAAAACATCATGATGGTAGAAGGTGAAATGAGTGAAGTTTCCGAACTTGACTTGTTGAACGCCATGAAAGCAGCTCACGAAGCAATCAAAGTACAATGTCAAGCTCAGAAAGAATTGGCAGAAGCAGTGGGTTCTACCGTAAAACGCGAATATTGCCACGAAGTAAACGATGAAGAACTGCGCAAAGCTGTTCACGAGGCTTGTTATGCAAAAGCTTATGCTATTGCAGCTTCCGGCAACAAAAATAAGCACGAACGCATGGATGCTTTCGATGCTATCCGCGAAGAATTCAAAGCACAGTTCAGCGAAGAAGAATTGAGCGAAAAAGCAGCACTGATCGACCGTTACTACCATGATGTAGAGAAAGAGGCTATGCGCCGCAGCATCCTGGACGAAGGCAAGCGCCTTGACGGACGTAAGACTGACGAAATCCGCCCTATCTGGAGCGAAATCAGCTACCTGCCCGGACCTCACGGTTCTGCAGTCTTCACTCGTGGTGAGACTCAATCTCTGTCTACTGTTACCTTGGGTACCAAACTGGATGAGAAGATTATCGACGATGTACTGGAACATGGCAAAGAACGTTTCTTGCTTCACTATAACTTCCCTCCATTCTCTACCGGAGAAGCAAAAGCACAACGTGGCGTAGGTCGTCGTGAAATTGGTCACGGACACTTGGCATGGCGTGCACTGAAAGGTCAAATCCCAGCAGACTATCCGTATGTAGTACGCGTAGTATCCGATATTCTTGAATCTAACGGTTCTTCTTCCATGGCTACCGTATGTGCCGGAACACTGGCATTGATGGATGCAGGTGTGAAGATCAAACAACCGGTATCAGGTATCGCTATGGGATTGATTAAAAATCCGGGTGAAGACAAATATGCCGTATTGTCCGATATCCTCGGTGATGAAGACCACCTGGGCGACATGGACTTCAAAGTAACAGGAACCAAGAATGGTATCACCGCCACTCAGATGGATATTAAGGTAGACGGTCTGTCATTCGATATTCTGGAACGTGCTTTGAACCAAGCCAAAGAAGGACGTATGCACATCCTCGGTAAGATTCTGGAAACCATTCAGGAACCACGTGAAGAACTGAAACCTCATGCTCCGCGTATTGAAACGATGACTATTCCTAAAGAATTCATTGGTGCGGTAATCGGCCCTGGTGGAAAGATTATCCAAGGTATGCAGGAAGAAACAGGTGCTACAATCACTATCGAAGAGGTAGACAATATCGGAAGAATCGAAATCTCCGGAACCAACAAGAAGAGCATTGATGACGCTATGCGTTTGATTAAGGGCATCGTTGCTGTACCGGAAGTTGGTGAAGTATACAAAGGCAAGGTACGTTCCGTAATGCCTTATGGTGCTTTCGTAGAATTCCTCCCGGGTAAAGACGGTTTACTCCACATCTCTGAAATCGACTGGAAACGTCTGGAAACAGTAGAAGAAGCCGGTATCAAAGAAGGTGACGAAATCGAAGTGAAATTACTCGATATCGACCCGAAGACCGGTAAGTTCAAGCTTTCCCGGAAAGTATTGCTTCCGAGACCGGAAAGACAGGAAAGACCTGAAAAGAAATAAGAAATTCCTTATTCTTTAGTATACAAAGCCCGACGGAGTTCCGTCGGGCTTTCTTTTTGCAAAAAAAGAAAGAGGGAAACCAGAAAAATCTTTTCATACTTTTGCGTATTCCAAAAAGATTATGTTACTTTACAATATTAACCTTAAATAAGAAAGAGAATATTTAAAAATGCCTTTAGCCGGAAGCCTACATACTATGGATTTATTTTCTCGTTTCTTTCGGGAGAACCAGGAAAAATTCCTTGCCTTTGCCTACTCCTATACTAGAAGTTGGGCAGAAGCAGAGGATATTTTGATGGAATCCATGATCTCTCTATGGGAATGCCGCGACCGCTGGGAAGAAGATAAAGGTCTGCATTCCCTGCTCCTTACCATTATTAAGAATAAAGCTCTCAACTACCTGGAACGTGAACAAACACGTCTACGTATTGAGGAAGATCTGAATTCGCACCGTCAGCGCGAACTGGATTTGCGCATTGCTACTTTAAAGGATTGCGAACCCGACAAAATATTCAGCACAGAGATACAGCACATCGTAAATAAAGCTCTGGAAAAGATGCCACCTCAAAGCCGCGAAATATTCATGCTCAGCCGTTATAGCAACCTACCGAATAAAAAAATAGCAGAACAACTGAACGTTTCCCTCAAAACAGTGGAGTTCCATATCACTAAAGCTTTACGTATTCTTCGTGTGGAACTAAAAGATTATCTGACTTCTATTCTTCTCTGATAAAACTCTTCTGCTTTTCTTTGATAATATAAATAAAAGGCATATGTTTGCAGCATCAGTAATATTGCTGGCTATTAAACATGGTAGTTATGAGATATATTGTAATAATATACTACGTGCTTATCGAGGGAGAACAAATTTTTGAAACCCTGAATGTCAACAAGAATATTGAAGCAAACTCTCCGGAGGAAGCCATAGGCATTGCTTACAATCTATTTAAAGCCGAAGCTTCGGACGAATGCTACATTGTATCCATCATTCCCAACGCAGTAGATTGATGCAGTAAATAGCTTTATTATTTCATAAAACAAAAAAAAGTTTCATTTCCCGTTAGGGTAGTGACGAACTTACCTGTATTAATTATAGAAGGGCAGGAAAAACCTCCCTTATTTAATTAACCATTTAAGTACGTCATGAACCAAGAACTATTATATAAGTATTTTAGAGGAACTGCCACCATTGAAGAAGAAAAGCGCATCCTTGATTGGGTGGAAGCCTCGGAGGAAAACCGAGAAGCTTTCCTGAAAGAGCGTATGATATTTGATGTGGCCCTATTCTCTGACAGACAGAGTAGCAAGAAAAAGACATTCCGTCTGGCTCCGATACTCAAATGGGGAATGCGCGTAGCTGCCGTTATCATCATAGGTGTATGCGGCTACTTCATGACAAACGATTACCTCTATAATCAACTCGCCCAACCGCAAACCATTACTGTCCCTGCCGGGCAACGTGCACAAATCACCCTTGCTGACGGTACACGTGTATGGTTGAATGCACAGTCCACATTAACTTATGCCTCCAACTTCGGACGTAGCGAAAGAAACGTGGAACTGGATGGTGAAGCCTATTTTGAAGTGGCAAAAAATAAAGATATCCCCTTCTATGTACACACCGAAATGAATAAAGTAAAGGTAGTAGGTACCTGCTTCAATGTTTGTGCCTATAAAGACAGCAAAGAATTCGAAACTACCCTCGTAGAAGGTATTGTGGACATTTATCCCGCCAATAACAACAAAGTCATCACCCGTTTGCAAAAAGATGAATTCTTTGGAAACTATGACGGGAAATGCAAAAAGGTTATACTTCCTTCTTACGAATACTTACGGTGGAAAGAAGGATTATATTGCTTTGATGATGTACCGTTCAGCTGCATCCTTACCAAACTAGAAAAATACTATAATGTAAAAATAACCGTTTCCGATCCTAAATTGCTGAATTATGATAGTTGTACCGGAAAATTCCGCGAGCAGGACGGCATAGAGCATATTCTTCGAACCATTTCAAAAGATCATCCTTTTGAGTTCAGTATCAATGAAGAAAAAGACTCGATTTTTATTTACGAGAAATAATTTGATATCAAAAATAAAACCTTAAAATTTAGTACTAACCCCTTAAATAGAAAAGCATTATGAAATAGAAGAAACAGTCTACTAATTACCCCTACAAAAAAGATCGGAAAGTACCCCCATACTTTCCGATCCGAAACAGTCAAAAATCGACCTTAATCAATTTATTAACTTAACACATTACAAAGATATGAGAAAAATTTCTTTGAATGGGCTTTTTTGCCCAAAAAGTTTAGTATTTAAGCAAATATTACGAACTATGAAGATCACACTATTCCTTCTTTTGTTTGTAACGTTCCAGGCATACAGCCATGCTACCTACTCTCAGAGTGCAAGAATCAGCATCCCCCGTTCTGAGTTACGAGTAGGCGAAATCCTCGATAAAATCGAGGCTCAGACCGAATATTTGTTTGTCTACAATAAGAAAAGTGTGGACGTGCGCCGCACCGTAAATGTAGATGCAGACAATCAACCGGTGTCCGAAGTTTTGGACGAAATTTTTAATGGTACCGACATCAGATATGTAATGGAAGGCAAGAATATAGTGCTGACCAAGCAAAATGAAAAGGCAAGTGAAATCATTACTGCCGTACAACAAGAGAATATCTCTGTGAAAGGTGTTGTTACCGATACGAAAGGTGAGCCCATTATCGGTGCCAATGTCGTGGAAAAAGGAACTACAAACGGTTGCATTACCAATATAGACGGTGAGTTTACACTAAATACACCGACTAATGCAACGCTGGTTATCAGCTTTATCGGATACCAGCCTGTAACGATTGCTCTCAACGGGCAGCAAACTCTCAATGTACAGATGCAGGAAGAAGCCCTGTCACTGGAAACGGTTGTAGTAACCGCTATGGGTATCAAGAAAAAAGCTGCTTCACTGACTTACTCAACCCAACAAGTGGGCGGCGACGAACTGACACGTGCCAAAGACCCGAATATGATTAATGCATTGGCCGGAAAAACCGCCGGTGTATCTATTACACGCAACTCCTCCGGTTTAGGGGGTTCTGCCAAGGTTTCCATCCGTGGTATTCGTTCTGCCAACGCTGACGGTAATAACCAGCCATTATATGTCATTGATGGTGTGCCTATGCTGAATAACACATCAGAACAAGCCTTTTCCGCCATGGGTGGCAATAATGATACCGGTAACCGCGACTCCGGTGACGGTATCTCCAACCTCAATCCAGACGATATTGAAAGCATGAGCATCCTAAAAGGTGCTTCCGCTGCCGCTCTTTACGGTTCACAAGCTGCCAATGGTGTAATCCTTATCACTACTAAGAAAGGAAAAGCCGGCATGCAACGCATCACCTTCTCTTCCAACCTCACTGTAGACCATGCCATCAGCCTACCCGAATTCCAAAACAGATACGGCGCCAGTGGCGAAACTAGCTGGGGCAGCGAAAATGCAAGTATGAAAGCTTATGACAATGTGGGCGACTACTTCAGTAACGGAGTGACTGCTACAAACTCTTTGTCCGTCACAGTAGGAAAAGAGAAGATGCAAACCTACTTCTCTTATGCCAACACTACCGCCAGCGGCATTGTTGATGTAAACAAACTTCAGAAGCACAACATCACTTTCCGCGAAACAGCTTCCCTCTTCAACGAACGCTTGACGCTGGATGCCAACGTGAACCTGATGACCCAGAAAATCAAGAACCGCCCTACTTCCGGTGGTTACTATATGAACCCATTGGTAGGTTTATATTCCTTTCCACGTGGCGAAGACATGAGTGTTTACCGCGACAACAACGGCTTCGAAAGATATGATGCCAACAGATCTATGCCCTTACAGAACTGGTATACAGACATCAGTGGTTTCACTCAGAACCCTTATTGGCTAAACAACAGAGTTACCAGCAACGACAGACGCTTCCGCACAATGGCTTCACTGAGCGCCAACCTGAAGGTAAACGACTGGTTCACCATCCAAGCACGTGGCAATGTAGATTATATCAACGATAACTACGACCAGAAAATGTACGCCGGCACAGCAGCCGATGTAGCCCACGAAAACGGACGTTACATCAAGCTGAACCGTCAGGAATTCATGATGTACGGCGACGTGATGGCAATGTTCAACAAAACCTGGAACGACTGGTCACTGAATGCAGCCATCGGTAGCAGCATCAACACTACGAAAGTTAACTCACTAAGCCTTGACTCCGGAAAATCCGGCTTGTACAAAGCAAACGTGTTTACAGTTGCCAACATGAATTTGGGCGGCGCCGGAACTTCCTTCATCGATGAACTGAACGACCAAAGACGCACCATCCAATCCCTCTTTGCAACAGCACAAATCGGCTGGAAAGAAAGCCTTTACTTAGATCTGACCGCCCGCAACGACTGGTCGTCTACACTGGCCAACACGAAGAGTGAAGGTTCCGGTTTCTTTTACCCCTCAGTAGGTGTATCGTGGATTTTGAACCAAACACTCAACCTCCCGTCATGGATCAGCTTCGGTAAAGTCCGTGCATCTTGGGCACAAGTAGGTAACGACCTTCCCATCGGCATTACCAGCCCGGCACAGACTATTACAGCCGGTGGCGTAGTCAATCCTATCGACTATTACTTTGCCGAAGACCTGAAACCGGAGATCAGCACCTCTATCGAAATTGGTACCGAGTGGAGATTCTTCAACAGTCGCTTGGATTTCGACTTTACGTTCTATCGCACCGATACCAAGAACCAATTAATCCGGGTGAACACGACTGCCGAAAAGCGCCGCTTCCGTTGGATCAATGCAGGTAAGATTCGCAACACCGGTATTGAAGTCACTGTAGGAGCCACTCCGCTGATGAACGACAACTTCCGTTGGAAAACTCAATTCAACTTCGCTACTAACAAGAATGAGATTGTATCTCTAGGTGGAACACCCAACTTCCAGTATGCTTCCGGCAACGTTAGTATGCCTTATAAGATGATGGTTGTAGAAGGCGGTTCATTGGGCGACATCTATGGCAACGTATTTGTACGTGATGAAAGTGGCAAAATTCTTTTGGAACCGGCAACGGACAAAGATGGCAATAAGAACAAAAAAGCCGGCCTGCCGCAGGTAACCACTGATAAGGCAGCCAAGATTGGTAACTTCAATCCCGACTGGACTCTCGGCTGGAGTAATACTTTGACTTACAAAGGTTTTTCACTTTACTTCCTGATTGATACCCGTATGGGTGGAGACGTTATTTCACTGACACAAGCCGGCCTGGATTATGCAGGTGTAAGCAAGGTAACCGGTGATGCACGCGCAGCAAATCGCTACATGCTGGAAGGTCAGGAAATCAAGAACGTACAAGGCTTCTATCAAATGGTAGGCGACCGTGGCAACGGTACCACCGAATTCTATAGATACGATGGAACTAACATCCGCTTGCGTGAGTTGTCGTTAGGCTACTCCTTCCCACAGCAGATGCTCGAAAAGACAGGATTCATCAAAGGTGTAGACCTCTCACTGGTGGCCCGTAATCTGTTCTTCATCTACAAAGATGCCCCGTTCGACCCGGACGCAACAATGTCCGTAGGTAATGATAACCAAGGTTTGGATACTTATGGTATGCCTTCAACGAGAAACATTGGATTCAATATTAAACTCACTTTCTAATACCTGAACGATATGAATAAGATAAAATATACAGCCGTACTACTTTTGGGTGGACTTTTAAGTCTTTCATCCTGCACCGATAATTTTGCCGGATTCAACGATACAAAAGGAGCTTATACAGACGATTTGCAGAAATATGACAACCAGACTAACCTGGTACCTTTCTCTACCATCCAAAAAGGTATTATTTACCAGACGGGTGTAGAAGGAACCGACTGGCAATATCAAGTGATACAGAACCTGGTAGCCGATATGTACGGCGGATTCTTCCACGACATGAATGGTGCGTTCAATCAGAACAACTCTACCTACAACCTGAACAATGGTTGGACAAGCGCCATGTGGACCTATGCCTACGGTAATGTCATGCCTTCCATTGCTGATTCCGAAGAGTTGAACACGGCCGAAGACTGGCCCTTGTATCATGCCCTTACCAAAGTGTTGAAAGTAGCCCTCCTGCATCGTGTAAGCGATTATTATGGTCCTATCCTTTATGATGGTTTCGGCACTGCCGCACAAGCTCCCCAGTCTCAGCAGGAAGTTTACAAACGTTTCTTCGAAGACCTGGCAACAGCTATCAATATTCTGAAGGATTATAAAGGCGGCGTATCTTTTGAAAGTGCCGACTTCATGATGCCGGAAGGCAAACGTACTCCTGCACAATGGCTGAAGTTTGCCAACTCTCTCCGCTTGCGCCTGGCAATGCGTGTATCCAATGTAGATCCCACCTTAGCCAAAGAACAAGCTCAGGCTGCATTAGACGCACAGAATGGCGGTGTATTGGAAACATCTAACGAGACAGTAGGCCAATATGGAATCCGCAACCCGCTGGGTGGTGTTTCCGGTTGGGGCGAAGTATTTATGAACGCCAGCTTGGAGTCTTTCCTGAAAGGATATGACGACCCGCGCCTGAAGTCTTATTTTAATGCCGCACAAGATGGTAGAGACAATGATGGCAACATCACGCAAACCGTGGCCGGTGTGAAACAACTGACCAGCATCGAAGGCAAGTTTAAAGGTGTGCGCCAGGGAACAGGCGTAGGAGACAATCGTTACTCCACCCACTCACGAACCACCATCACCACCAGCAGCAAGATTATAGTAATGGCTGCTGCCGAGATATGGTTCCTCCGCGCAGAAGCTGCCTTGAGAGGCTTCACGTCTGAAGACGTGGAGAGTTGCTACAAACAAGGTGTCACTACTTCCTTTGCACAATGGGATGCCAGTGGCGTAAGTGAATATTTGGAAAGTGAAAACACTCCTGCTGATTACGTAGATACATTCGATAAGAACTTTGATGCCAAAGCAACTACCAGTATCACTCCGAAATGGGATAATACCGCCGATAATGAAACAAAACTGGAAAGAATCATCACCCAAAAGTGGCTGGCTATCTATCCCGAAGGTTGCGAAGCTTGGGCAGAGCAACGCCGCACCGGCTATCCGAAACTCTTCAAAGTAGTAGTAAATAACAGCAGCAACGCCATTAGTACAGATGATATGATTCGTCGTGTATTCTTCAACCAGGACTATATCACGAACAACAAGCCGTTATATGATGCATTGGTTAGCAAGTTAGGCGGTCTGGATACTGGTGGTACCCGTCTCTGGTGGGATACCGGAAAGAACAATTTCTAATTTCAAATAAGACCAAGGTATAGAATTTTGATTAGTGGTGTTTTCTCCGTATTAGTTTACGAGGAAAAGAAGATTGGAAGGAGTAAAGTCATTTGGGGGGCTTTACTCCTTTTCTATCAACGCATTACATTTACCGATCATTTATCTCAGGATGTAAAAGCATTTACCGCAGGATGTAACGGCATTTACCCCATATTGTAACGCTCTTTACCTCGGTATGTAACGACCTTTACCTCAGTATGTAAATGAAGTTACCATTCGACATAAACATAATTTTCATGGAATGAAACAACCGTCGGACTTATATCCTTCTAATCATCACTTATAGACTTGTATCGGCAACTCCCCACGCAATGCTCCCAAAACATTAACAGCAAGCGCTTCCAACTCATCTTCTCCAGGGTACACATGTATTGGGGCAAGAAAAGAAACACGCTCTCTCAAACGGGAAATAACATACTCCGAATGGGCAATACCGCCCGTCAGCAAGATTGCATCTATTTTACCGAAAAGTGCAACAGCAGCAGCTCCAATACTTTTGGCAACCTGATATATCATGGCATTCAGTACCAATTCTGCCTTTTCATCTCCGTCTTCAATAGACTTTATGATAGCAGGTATATCCGTAGTGCCAAGATGAGCTGCCAGCCCGGCATGACCGGAAATACGTTTCTTTAACTCATCCTTTCTGAAACGATGGGAATAACAAAGATCAATCAACTGCCCGGCAGGCAATGTACCTGCACGTTCGGGAGAGAAAGGGCCTTCACCGTCGAGAGCGTTGTTCACATCAATGGCACGCCCGTAATGGTGAGCCCCAACAGAAATTCCACCACCCAAATGACAGATAATCAGATTCAGATCCTCATAATGGACCGGATGATCGGGAGAAGCAGCCGTAAGTTCAGCCGCAAAACGGCGGGCAATGGCGCGTTGGTTCAAAGCATGCCAGATAGTGATACGGGGCATCAGCGGAGAACCTGTGATACGTGCTATCTCATCCAATTCATCCACTACACCGGGATCGGCTATAAAGGCACGACAACCGGGGAGTAAAGTAGCCAATTCTGAAGCAATAAGACATCCTAAATTACACGCATGACTTCTCATGGCATGGGTAATATCATCCAGCATGGCATCATTTACCTCGTACACCCCACCGGGGATGGGCTTCAGCAATCCCCCGCGACCTACGATAGCATCAAATTCAAAAGGAATATCATTCTCCTTCAAGGCTTCTATTACTAAATTCTTGCGAAACTCAAACTGATCGATAACACGGGGGAAATGGGAAAGCTCTTCCACCGAATGGCGGATGTTACGTACCAAAAGTGGAGTAGTATCTTCGTATACTGCAATCTTTGTTGAAGTAGAACCGGGATTGATAGCAAGAATTTTCATAATTTACGATTTGACGATTTACAATTTACAATTGGGATTACCAATTTTATCATCCTGCCACTTTAGTCACAGGCACAAGTGAGGCATGCCATAGCAATGCTATAATACTTAGACAGGCCGGAATCACTACGCGAGGGCAATACTACCGGACATACAGGGCCTTGCAACAGACCTGCCATATCAGCATGGGCAAACAAAGATACAGCTTTATAAAAGGCATTACCCGACTCAATATTAGGGAATATCAACACATCCGCCTCCCCATTGATGGGAGATGCAATACCTTTGATATCACCGCTTGTCTTCTCACAGGAAGTCTTCACATCCAACGGACCATCTATTATCACATTTCCAAATTCTCCGGCCTCTGCCAACTCCACGATATTGACATAATCTAACGAATGGGGGAACTTGGCACTTACCTTCTCCGTACAGTGGATCAGTGAAATGCGGGGTTGCTCGATGCCAAAGTGCCGACAGGTATGAATGGCATACCAAATCATTTCTATACGTTGTTGCAGAGTAGGCCGCGGAATTACGGCGGCATCCGAGAAAAACAGCAGCTTATCATACGTAGGAATCTGCATTACAGCCAGATGAGTCAGGATTTTACCTTTAGGCAACAAACCTTTCTCTTTATCAAGGATGGCATGCAGCAAGTTATCGGTATTGATAATGCCTTTCATCAGGATATCAGCTCCACCCTCGCGTACAATACGGACAGCCTCACGCGCAGCCTCATCGGAATCTTCTATATGTACCGTCTTGACGTACTGGGGGTATTTCTTTAATGTAGGGTATTTTTCAAGAATAGCAGAGTCACCGATCATCAGGAATTCCGCAATTCCTTCTTCCAGAGAACGGGCAATGGCATATTCCGTATTGGGATCATTGGCACAAACTACGGCAATACGTTTCCTCTTGTTTAAGGATTTCAAGTGTGAGGTTAATTGATCAAAGCTTCGAATAGGTTCCATAACGTTAGATTTTTAGCAAATATCTGAAAAAATGTCGAGAAATACAGCATAACATCCTTGGAAATTTCATAATCTCAATTTCATTTTGATAGTTTTTATCACAGACTACATCGATTTACACAGATTATCACTTTTTCCCACTATTAGAATAAATCTGTGTTAATCTGTGTAATCTGTGGTGTAAACTAAATTTCGTTTTGAGTTATTTTATGTACTTTTGTCCCCATACGCAAAATATTGAATTATGAGCAGCCTTATTTTTCCACCATACGTACAAAAAGGTGATCGCGTCATCATCCTTTCTCCTTCCAGCAAGATAGACAAGTCTTTTTTGAAAGGAGCCCAAAAACGTTTGAAGTCCTGGGGACTGGAAGTAGTAATGGCTAAACATGCCGGTAGTTCACACGGAACGTATGGGGGTAGCATCAAGCAACGGGTGGAGGACTTGCAGGATGCCCTGGATGATGAAAAAGCCAAAATCATTCTCTGTAGCCGTGGTGGATACGGGGCAGTGCACTTGTTAGGGAAACTCGATTTTACCCGTTTCCGTAAACATCCCAAATGGCTAATTGGTTTTAGTGATATCACTGCATTGCACAATGTACTGCAGAAAGAAGGTTTCGCATCACTCCATGCGCTGATGGCACGCCATCTGACGGTAGAACCCGAAGATGATTTCTGCACGCTGGCACTCAAAGATATACTGTTCGGACATTTTAATCCGGAAACAGCAGAATCTGTAGAAACCTTGGAAAATGGTTTCAACTATATTTGTCCGGGACATAAATTAAATCACAAAGGAACTGCCAACGGCATTTTGCGAGGTGGTAACTTGTCCGTATTTTATGGATTGCGCGGCACACCTTACGATATTCCTGCCGAAGGAACCATTCTTTTTATAGAAGATGTAGGCGAACGTCCGCATGCAGTAGAACGTATGATCTACAACCTGAAATTGGGCGGTATATTAGAAAAACTTTCCGGACTCATCATAGGCCAGTTTACGGAATATGAAGAAAATAAGTCTCTCGGTAAGGATTTATACGGTGCCATTGCCGATCTTGTAAAAGAGTACGATTACCCCGTCTGCTTTAATTTCCCGGTAGGGCATGTCAGTATGAACCTACCCATGATAAACGGAGCAGAAGTAACGTTGGAGACCGGAAAAAAAGAAGTGAAACTAAGTTTTAATTTAGATAAAGAATGAAACGGAATTATACTCTCATCCCTTTATGCCTGGTATTGCTTGCATTCATAGCATGCAGCAACAACACCAAGAAGGCAAGCGACGACACGGAAGCAACTGCCGAAAACCCTGTCAATGTTCCACAGTTCAATGCAGACAGTGCTTATCAGTATGTAAAAGCACAGGTTGACTTCGGGCCACGCGTTCCCAATACGAAAGCGCACGTGGATTGCGGTAATTATCTGGCAGATAAACTGACTGAATTTGGTGCAAAGGTCACTAACCAATATGTAGACTTACCTGCCTATACTGGTACATTATTAAAAGCCCGCAATATCATCGGTTCCTACAAACCGGATACGAAAAAGCGTATCGTCCTTTTTTCGCATTGGGACAGCCGTCCGTGGGCAGACGCTGACCCGGACGCTAAAAAGCATTATACACCCATTTTAGGTGCCAATGACGGTGCTAGCGGTGTAGGCGTATTGCTGGAAATAGCACGTCATTTACAGAAACAGTTGCCGGAAATGGGTATCGATATTGTTTTTGTAGATGCTGAAGATTATGGAACACACCAGGCTTACAACGGCCCGCATAAAGAGGAATACTGGGGACTCGGTTCACAGTATTGGGCACGTAATCCGCATGTGCAAGGATATAATGCACGCTTCGGTATACTGCTGGATATGGTAGGGGGCAAGAATGCAGAATTCCGTTATGAAGGTTTGTCTCATGAAGTAGCTCCCAATGTCAATGAGAAAGTCTGGAAAACAGCCAATGCTTTAGGTTTCGGGCGCTATTTTGTACAGAAAAAAGGCGGTTTCGTGACCGATGACCATACATTCATCAACAAGTATGCCAAAATTCCAACCATTGATATCGTTCCTTATTATCCGGAAGGTGATTTCTTTGAGTACTGGCATACTGTGAAAGATGACATGGATGCCATTGATAAGGCTACATTGCAAGCAGTAGGACAAACGGTAATGCAAGTAATCTACAGCGAGAAATAAATCATAAATTATAAATCATAAATCTGCAAATGAGTATCAACGAACTACAAGACGAAGTGATCGCCGAATTCAGCGACTTTGACGACTGGATGGATCGCTACCAACTCCTCATAGACTTAGGAAACGAGCAGGAACCGCTCGACGAAAAATATAAAACGGAACAAAATCTGATTGAAGGCTGTCAGAGCCGTGTATGGCTACAAGCCGACGAAGTGGATGGAAAGGTAATCTTTAAAGCCGAAAGTGATGCTTTGATTGTAAAAGGTATCATTGCATTGCTAATGAAAGTTCTTTCCGGACATACACCGGATGAGATTCTGAATGCTGACCTCTACTTTATCGATAAAATAGGATTGAAAGAACACCTCTCTCCTACTCGTAGCAATGGTTTGCTGTCTATGGTAAAACAGATGCGGATGTACGCACTGGCTTTCAAGGCAAGAAGACAATGATTAGTCATTAGCGGTTAGTGATAAGTCACAGCCAACGTACTTATCACTAACCACTAACCGTTAATCACTATCCACGTATTCCAGAATATCTCCCGGCTGACAGTCCAGTACCTTACAAATCGCTTCCAGCGTAGAGAAGCGAATTGCTTTTGCCTTTCCTGTTTTCAGAATAGATAGATTGGCAGGGGTGATGTCCACCTTCTCCGCCAGCTCTCCCAAAGATATCTTTCGTCGAGCCATCATTATGTCAAGGTTTACTATAATCATATAATTCTATATTTTAGCAGGTTAGGTTAAATGGTTAAATCTTGTTCTTCCTTCATTTTCACACCTACGGCAAATATCTCGGTAAAGAGGACAATGACCATCAATGACAGCCAATCTTCCGACATGCTGAAGCCTTTTATTTCATACCCGGGCAGACTCACTTGTTTCACCACTTCAATATAATTCAGCCATTCCATCAACGCATTCAAGATGCTAAAGGCTAATAAAGAATAAGTGAATACACGCATTCTCACCACATTCTCATGAGTAAACACATTACGCTTCGATATGGAAATTAACACCCGTATCAGACAATAAATTCCGGCAAGAATAGCCAAAGCAACAAATCCAACAAAACAAAACACAATATTACTCCAGGTAGACGGAACAATTGCCACACTTACTTTATCTATTTTGTAGGGAAGATTCTCATTCATTTTACTATTGCGCAATGAATCCAATATCGTTGTTTCCAGAGGTCGTACCTCCACAGGGATACCTTCAGGCGTGTATAAGGCTGGTGTTTCCGCACGGGCACTTTTACTTCCCGCCAAAAAACTGTCACGTTCTTCTTGCCAACCGGCAGTAAAAGAGATTGCAAAATCTCCTACAATCACCAGTATCGCTAATATCCCCAATATTCTAAATCTCTTCATAATCGTATCGTATTTTTAAATTGTCAATTCTTGTTCTTCTTTCATCTTCAGTCCAATAGCGAATACTTCTGCCACAATCAAGGTTGAAATCCCCAATACCAGCGAAGTAATATGCGCCATATCCGCCATACTCAATGAATAACCCGGCACTGAAAAGACTTTTTCCACGTTATGGAAACTCAGAAACGCAAGAAGGAAGGTGCATACAAAACCAATAATAAGCAGCACTCCTAAACGCCTGAGGCGACGGACATTTTTCCAATTGAAGATATCTGATCTATTGATTGACACAATAAGGCGAATGAAGAGCACTACAGCCCAAATAATCGTAACGTAGTTCGCAAGAATAATCAAGAGAGAGATAATTCTTGACAAGACACTGGGTTGTGTATTCACGCTGACAATCATTTGCCCGTAAGCAGCAGGTACGTATTCACCAGATTTTTCATTGTAAACAGAATCAATTAAGATATCACCGCCCAAATCTTTTGGCACCAGTTGCACGACTTGCACATTGCTAATCTCTTCTTTAGCTTTTGCATCAATCTTGGAGTCAATACCTTTCTCGATCCCGGTTTTAATTCCCAAACCGACATAATAAGTAGTCTCCAAAACCGAATAACCCAGCACGAGCAATACGATCACGCAAAGAATATTCAATCTCCTTTTCATATTTCAGTAGTTGTATTAGATAATTTATAAGTATTCATCATTCTCCATGACAATAATAATAAAACGACAGCAACTATCAATCCTATCAAATAAGAGTTTTCTCCAATCAATTCACTACAAGAATCCACATCCGGGAATTTGAGAGAAAGATAGACAGAAAGACTGTTGTTCATGATATGAATCAGGATACAAGGTATCAGACTATGTGTTCTGTAATAGATCCATGCAAGAACAAAACCAATCAGTATAGCTCCTACAACTTGTGCCGGATTCACATGAAAGATACCGAATATCAGCCCGGAGACCAAAATAGCCGTTAGCGGATTATATTTCTTCAGCAGCACTTTAGTGATTGCTCCCCGGAACAGCAGCTCCTCAAGGATGGGCCCCAGTATGGCCACACAAACAATACCCAGCCAACCGGATTGCAATATATCAAAAGTATTCTTATACCAATCAGGTAAAAATGAAAGATGGGACATCAGGTAGTCAACCAGGTAAATCATAGAAAGCCCCATTATGGCGCTCCAGAATAAATAGCTCGCAGATACAAACGAATATAACCGTTTATCATTGGTCAGATAGCCTTGTTTCCACAAATAAATCGACATGAAAATTATTCCTGCTAATAAGGTAGGAGCTGCAGCCAACTCACCAGCTCTTTCTACGCTACCGTATTCTATATACGCGTAACCTCTAGCCAATGGTCCCACTACAAATACTCCAATAATTTGCATCGCGAAGTAAATAAGAGCCAGTTTTATTGCCGTTTTCATCGTTGTCGTCTTTTAGAGTCTACAAAGATATATTTTCTCTATTAAATCATCAAACTGTAGCTCCTATACCACAAAGAACAGGCATCAACATGGAGAGGGAAATCACTAATAAAGAGATACTCATAAATGCCTTTTTCATAATCGTCAACCTTTATATGTTTTGTTATTCAATAATAATTTATCGTTTTTCGATATGCAAATAAAGAGGTATTTTTTGAGACTAACAAGTAAAACAGAAAATATTTATCGAAAAACAATAATAAAAGTGTGTTTTTCGATAATCATGCAAGAAATATAAAAGAGAAAGGGGAAACTAAAGATAACGAGAAGCCATTTCTTTATCTTTATGAAGCTGGGCAATAAGTTCGTCTATGGAATCAAACTTCAACTCAGGACGGAGATAACGGACAAAAGAAAGACAGATATATTGTTCGTAAATATCTGAATGGAAATTAAATATATTCACTTCAATGCTACGGTCAGTACCGTTAGCTATTGTGGGACGATAGCCAATACTGAGCATACCGCCATAAATCTGACCTGCCACAGTAACACGAACCGCATATACCCCATCGGAAGGAACTAACTTATCCGGATCATCCACCCGGAGATTTGCAGTAGGAAAACCTATTTTACGACCGACACGATAACCACTTACTACCATGCCATTCAAGAAATAATCATATCCCAAGCAAGCAGCAGCTTCCGAGACGTTACCTTCTGACAGCAATTGCCGGATAACAGAAGAACTGACCGCAACATCCTTATCTATATATGCACGTGCAAGAATAACTTCTATCCCCAATTCCTGCCCATAGCGTACATAGTCATCAAAGCCTTCACTACGATTATGACCAAAGCGATGGTCGTATCCTATAACAAGAGCACGTATATTATAATGACTGTAAAGGAACAACATAAACTCCTTCGCTGAAAGAATGGCAACGTCAGGAGTAAAATCAAGCATCATGCAATAATCCAAGCCGGTTTCAGCGAGCAAGGAAACCTTTTCTTCACAAGTAGTCAGTAGTTCAGGGTGGTACTCCGGCTGTACAACCTTGCGCGGATGCACAGGAAAAGTCACCACTCCTGAAGCAAAACCATGTGCAGCAGCTACTTCGCGCACCTGTTCAATCAGGTAGCGATGTCCTCGATGCACTCCGTCAAAAAAGCCTATGGTAGCAACACAAGGCTGAGGAAGCACTTCCGGTATGTTACGAAGCAACTGCATTTTAACTCTCAATTTTCAATTCTCAACTAAATAAATGACTCCAGTCTTCACATGCTTTCGGCGTGTAGGTAGAAATACCCAATGTTTCCGCCACACGACAATTCTCAGAAGAATCATCTATAAAGAAAGTTTCTTTGGGATCTATGCCTGTTTCTTCCAACAGTTTCTCAAAAATAGCAACGTCCGGTTTTACCATCTTCATTTCATAAGAAAGGAAAATCTTCTCAAAATAATCTTCTACCCGGAAAGCCTTGTAGTGGAAAGCATGCTTACACGACCACTTCCAGTGAATTTCATTGGTGTTGCTCAATAGATAGACCACATATTTCTCACGCAGCTTCAACAACAAATCCAACTTATAGGTAGGAATACCTCCCAAGAAACTATTCCAGGCAGCATCTATACGGGCATCGGTCACTACCTTCCCTATCTGTTCACGGATCGCATTCCGGAACTCCGCACTGGTAATCAGTCCTTTTTCATGCTGCAAGAAGAAACCTTGCTGATGACAAACATCGAGCATAGCCTCTACATTGGGCATACCTAACTTTGCAAAATTCTCAATACAACGCTGACGGTCCAAGTCGATCAACACACCGCCAAAATCAATAATAAGGTTTTTAATTCCTTTTTCTTTCATTTTATTTCTGAGTTAAACGTCGGATGAAACGTATCGCCTCACCCACCCATAATACCAGTGAAGTAGAAGCAATAATAATCACCCAAGTGACTAAATCAAGCGGCACAGTACGGAATACGGCACCACCGAATTGTACAATAAGGAACTGTCCTATTAAGATAGCAAGTACTATCAGTTCCATACCATACGATTTGGAAATCCCTTTGAAAGCGGAGTCTGTAGTACCAAACACACGCGCATTGAAAAGGTTCCAGAATTGCAGCATCACGAAGAATGTGAAGAATATGGTCAGACGTTCCGGTGTCATGCCGCCCTCGGCATGGTTAAACCAGTACAACATTCCCATAAGTATAATCAGGAAAGCACCACCTACACCTAAAATATAGGAGCGCATAGTTTTCGAAATAATAAAGTCACTGCTACTACGAGGCTTCTCTTGCATGACACTCTCACTGGGCGGAATAGAAGCCAGAGCCAAAGCAGCAAAAGTATCCATAATAAGATTCACCCACAACATTTGAGTTACAGTAAGCGGCAATTCCGTACCTATCAACGAGCCAAGCAAAACGATGAGTAGAGCCACAAAGTTGATAGTCAACTGGAAAACAATGAAACGTTGAATATTTTTATACAGCGAACGCCCCCACATCACGGCAGTGCCGATACTATTGAAAGAATCGTCAAGCAGGGTTATATCACTGGCTTCTTTGGCCACTGATGTTCCCGTACCCATAGAAAGACCTACCTGCGCATGGTTCAATGCAGGAGCATCATTCGTACCGTCTCCTGTTACCGCTACCACCGCACCTTTTTGCTGCAACAACTGCACCAGACGCTGTTTATCTGTAGGACGCGCACGCGACATTATTTTCAGATCCATCACACGGTCAAGTGCTTCTTCATCTGTCAGTTCTGCAAAGGCAGCTCCTGTTATCCGGTTACGTTCCGTATCTTCCGGTTTCCACAAACCAATCTGACGTGCTATTTCCGTAGCCGTACCCGGTGTATCCCCCGTAACAATCTTTATATCAATACCGGCAGACTGGCATTTCGATACCGCCGCAGGCACATCCTGACGAATAGGATCACTGATAGCAACCACACCCAGGAATGACAAATCATGATCGGCAACCAATTCCACACAATCTCTTGTATCCGTATCTTCTACGATCTTGAAAGCAAAACCAAGGGTACGCATCGCCATGTTCTGATAACCCAGCAATTGTTTTTCTACCGTAGAGCGATACTCTACCGCATCGACCCGTTTGCCATCCAGAATAACCTCCTTACATTTGCCTAAAACAATTTCAGGAGCACCTTTCACGTACAATACCTTCTTGCCCATCAAAGGAGACTTCACCAAAGTCGCCATGAATTTACGTTCGGTAGAGAAAGTCAACTGATCCACAACCGGAGCATTCTCACGTAATTCCAGATAATCCCTGCTCCTGCTGTTCAACCATAAAAGCAAGGCTACCTCTGTCGGATTCCCTACTCCTTTCGGCTTTTCACCTTCGGCTATCTCTTCCAGAAAAGCTGTAGAATTGGTACTGATACCTTCCACCACCAATTTGCTGATATCATCTTCACCGACTTCTCCGCCATTTTTCAAACCATAGAAACTCGGTTCATAAACTTGCATCAGATTTTGAGTCAATGTACCCGTCTTATCCGTACAAATCACAGTGATGGCACCCATCGTCTCGCAAGCATGCATTTTCCGAACCAGATTCTTGGTAGAAAGCATACGGCGCATATTCAATGCCAGACTCAATGTCACACTCATCGGCAACCCTTCGGGCACTGCAACCACAATCAGGGTTACTGCCATCATAAAGTATTGCAGGGTAGCTTTCAATGCCGGAAGCCAGTCTGCAAAAGTATGGAAAGTTGAGAAAGGATATACCAGTATTACATCTTTAATAAAGAAAATGGCAAATGCCAATCCGGCTACCGAGAAACCGATCTTACCAATCAGATTGGCAAGTTTGGTAAGCTGTATGTTCAGCGGAGTAGGCTCCGTACTCTGTTCCGTACTCTGCCGGGCTACCTTTCCGATTTCCGTATCATCCCCCACACTGAGCACCCGCATTGTTCCATGACCGTCTACAACCGTAGTACCACGCAGCACACGATTGGAAGCATATGTAGCTTCTTCATCAAAATCTGCTTCTACAGTCGTTTTACTAACTACAGGTTCACCAGTCAGATTGGATTCATTGATTTGCAAAGAAATAGCTTCCAGCAGTTCACCGTCAGCAGGAATTTCTTCTCCTGTTTCCAGAACGATGATATCTCCTACTACCACATCTTTCCGGGGAATCTCCTGCACGCGACCATTACGGATAACTTTCACCAAAGTTTCCTCATTGACCGCATTCAGCAAATCAAATTTTTTATTAGCATCATATTCAAAGAAGAAGCCGATTCCGGTAGCCAGCAATATGGCAGCAATAATACCGATTGTTTCGGCATATTCATTCTCTACGATTGAGATGATCAAAGAAAATAGTGCAGCTACTAAAAGCACCCTGACAACAGGGTCTTCAAACTTTTCAAGATATAACTTCCATAGGGAGGGACGCTTGGGAGGCGTTAACAGATTGACTCCGTACTTCTCGCGGCTTTTTCTTACTTCGTCGTCAGTAAGTCCGCCATGATAAAAATCATCCTTCATTGCAGTCATGCAAATTGTTAGCTTTAATTAAGAGCCACAAAAGTACAATATTAATTTGGGATACCGAATGTTATTAAATCTTTTTATAAGTTAGTCTTGCCATCAATCTCTGTGCCCTGTTCCTTAATCTGACGACCATTGATCGGAAGTGTAAACCAGAATGTAGATCCCTTACCATATTCAGATTCCACACCAATCTTACCCCCCAGTTTACGGATAATCATTTCACAAATAGCCAATCCCAGACCAGTACCTTTTTTATTCTGTTCCACCCGAACAAAGCGTTCAAAAATATGATTAACCTTGTCTTCCGGAATACCGCTACCGGTATCTTTTACGTAAAAGTAAAGCCCCTCTGTACAACATTTATAGCCCAAAGTAATGCTACCTTCATCCGTAAACTTCACCGCGTTGGTCATAAAATTGGAGATAACCTGTTGCAAGCGGTTTCTATCTGTATACATAATACATTCATCCGCAGGAGTTTCTCTGATAATCTGGATAACAGCAGCTTTATCTTCCAGTCTCATACGGAACAATTGTTCTATATCAAGCATCAGTTGCTTGACGTCCACCTCAGAGAACGTAAACTCCAATGTACCTGCTTCTATTTTAGAAAGGTCAAGAATATCAGCAATCAATTGCTGCAATAACTCGTTATTAGAATGAACTATTTCCAAAAACTGTGTCTTCTCCTCTTCCGTACCGGCAGAAGCCAGCAATTCGGAAAAGCCGACGATAGCATTCAGTGGCGTACGTATCTCATGGCTCATATTAGCAAGAAAAGCAGATTTGGAACGATCCGCATTCTCCGCTTTTTCACGGGCTTTATGCAATTCCACTTCTGCTTTCTTCAAGCGTGTAATATCATGTACAGTAATTACCATGCCTTCCTTGTCATCTATCTCCATATATTCGCCGGAAACATACGTATCACATTCAGATACCTCTCCTCGTCTATCCCGTATATCGAGTGTAGCCTCCAAGTCTGTAAAACTACTTTTTGCACGATAAGTCTCTTCTATCTTTCTCCGGATAGGGCAACTGCCGCAAAGTTCATGCGTTCCGCATCCTCCTTCGGCGGACAATGCGTTATTACAACGCAGCAAATCTCCTACACGGGGTAATCTACCTTCCGGCTTACGGGCTTTGGTGATATCATAATAGTTTGTCCGGGTAACAACAAAATCCCTGTTTATCAAAAGAATGAAAGCATGAACATTTTGCATAATGGAACGAAACAGTTCTTCTGAGCTGCGCAATGCTTTTCTGGCGTTTCCTGCTTTAAGCAGCAGACGTCTACTTCTACCGAGTTCAAACACATACAATAGCAATACTCCCACAAGTACCGCCATACCGATCAGAATTAGTATCGTCATAAAGAGTTCATTTACAATAAAAACGAAACAAATATATCTCTTTCAAATCAAAACCGGAAACAAAAGAGCGGTATTTATTGTTATTTATAAAGAAAACCTAAAAAATAGTTTTATGGACAAGTACATTTGCACAGTTTGTGATTACGTTTACGATCCCGAAATGGGCGATCCGGAAAACGGCATTGAGCCGGGAACATCGTTTGAAGACCTTCCAGAAGATTGGGTTTGCCCGCTATGCGGAGTCGGAAAAGAAGAATTTGAGAAAGCGTCTTAAGACGCTTTCTTTTCTTTTACATCACTACTTGCCTCTACTACATTTACCACATAATCGCCCAGCTTTTCGCACTCTGCGATAATATCCATATAGTAAACGCCCATCTGATAATCATATTCCTTATTATTAACATCCAGAATATTCTGATTCTTCAGTTGGTTACGATAATTATTAATTTCATTCTCAATATTGAATGACTTATTCACGTCAATGCTTTGGTGGTCGGAACGTTCCACTACAACAATCATCTGTGCCAACGCATCATCCGTCAGTTTCATCATAAAGTGAATATGGTCATATTGTTTTTCTGTGAAGTCCTGATTGGTCTGACGCTTACGGTTGACGGTACGCGCAAGATTATAGCAGCTGTCACCGATACTCTCTATTTCCGTCACTTCACGAAGCATGGCACGAATCTGAAGCTTACTTTCCGAACTCAAACGTCCGTCAGACACCTGGTTCAGATAATTGGCTATCTCCAACTCCATATTATCGCTGATATTCTCATATTTCTCGATACGGCTGAACAGCTTATTATAATCATCGTCTTTATCCGTATGCAGCAGATCCTGTACCATATTGAACATACGATGAGTACGCTCTGCAAACAGATGAATTTCTTTACGCGCCTGCAATATGGAAAGCTCCGCTGTAGAAAGCATACCACCGGAAATAAAGCGGAGACGATATTCCTCGTCGGCTTCTTTCTGCGGAATAATGGCGCAAACCGTACGTTCTATCAATTTCACAAACCAGATCAGCAACAATACATTGCAGATGTTGAAGCAAGTGTGAAATGCTGATAACTTAAATGAAACTGCTACGGCAGGGTCTTTCGTTCCCATCACGTTTTCCACAAACCACGATACGGCACTCGTAAACGGAGTGAAAAGACAAAGCACCCAGATAACACCGAAGACATTGAATACCAGGTGAGCCAATGCAGCCCTCCTCGCCTGCGTATTACCGGTTAAAGCAGCAAGATTGGCGGTAATGGTAGTACCGATATTCTCGCCCAATACTAATGCCGCTCCCAATTCAAAGCTAATCCATCCATTGGCACACATGATAAGCGTAATAGCCATCGTCGCTGCCGATGCCTGCACAACCATAGTCAAAATAGTACCAATAAACACAAACAACAGAATAGAAATATATCCCATATCGGTATAACTCTGCACAAAAGCCAGCATTTCCGGATTTGCTTTCAAATCCGGTGCATTGGATTGCAGCATAGAAAGTCCCATAAAGAGGAAAGAAAAACCGAAAATGAATTCGCCGATAGACTTACGATGACTTTTTTGAGAGAAGAGGAGAGGGATGCCGAAGGCAAGTAGAGGAAGTGCGAAAGCGGCTATATCGACTTTGAAGCCTAATGCTGAGATAATCCATGCTGTAACGGTAGTACCGATATTAGCTCCCATAATTACGCCGATGGATTGGGATAAGGTCAGCAGTCCGGCGTTTACAAAACTCACCACCATAACGGTAGTTGCAGAAGAGGATTGAATCAGTGCTGTGATCAGCACACCCGTCAGTACCCCGGTTACCCGGTTGGTAGTCATTGCCGTTAGAATTTTCCGGAGCCTGTCGCCGGCAAACTTTTGAAGTCCTTCACTCATTATCTTCATTCCGTACAGGAATAATGCCAGTGAGCCAAGCAGCTTTAAAAAATCATAAAAAGAATATTCCATCTTTAATTAATTAGAAGGTTTTATGCCACATCTGTTATTATATCTATATTTAACGTATTAATCACCTAAAAAGGAGACGTCATGAAACACATGTTACAAATTTGTTGCAAAAATAATAATATTTCTAAAGAATTCCCCATCGGGAGTTCACTTTTGGATATTTATTACGGTTTTAATCTTAATTTTCCCTATCAGGTTGTCAGTGCGAAAGTTAATAACCGGTCCGAAGGATTGAATTTCCGGGTATATAATAATAAAGATGTAGAATTCCTCGATATACGCGATTCATCCGGCTTGCGGACATACGTACGCAGCCTTTGTTTCGTACTTTATAAAGCTGTCAGCGAACTGTTCCCCGAAGGCAAACTTTTTGTAGAACATCCTGTCTCCAAAGGATATTTTTGCAATCTCCGCATCGGACGCCCGATTACCTTGGAAGATGTATCCGCCATTAAAAAGCGTATGCAGGAAATCATAGATGAAAATATCACATACCGCCGCACAGAATGTCATACCACCGAAGCAGTACGCATCTTCAATGAACGGGGAATGACGGACAAAGTGAAACTACTGGAAACCTCAGGTTCTATCTATACCTATTATTACTCGTTAGGCGACACCATCGACTATTATTATGGCAACCTGTTACCCAGTACCGGTTTTATCTGGCTGTTCGATATTGTAAAATACTACGATGGCTTATTACTACGCATACCCAACAAAGCAAATCCCAATGTTTTGGAAGAAGTTGTCAAGCAAGAAAAAATGCTCGATGTCTTCAAAGAACATCTCCGTTGGAACTACATCATGGGGTTGGGCAATGTAGGAGATTTCAATCTTGCCTGTGAACAGGGGCATGCCACCGACCTGATCAACGTAGCCGAAGCACTGCAAGAAAAAAAGATAGCCCAGATTGCCGATGATATTTATCACCGTGGTGAAAATGGTAACCGTGTGAAACTGGTACTTATCTCCGGTCCCTCTTCTTCGGGTAAGACCACTTTCAGCAAACGTCTTTCCGTACAGCTTATGACGAACGGACTTCGCCCATATCCTATAGCTCTGGATAATTACTTTGTGAACCGGGAAGATACCCCAAGAGATGCGAATGGCGATTATGATTACGAATCACTTTACGCACTCGATCTCAAAAAGTTTGAGGAAGACCTGAAAGCTCTGTTAAGAGGTGAAGAAATAGACTTGCCGAGTTTCAACTTCACCACCGGACAGCGTGAATATAAAGGTGACAAGTTACGGATAGACGAGCATACCATCCTTATTCTGGAAGGTATTCATGCACTGAATCCTGAACTCACCCCGCAAATACCGGCAGAGAATAAATACAAAATCTATGTGTCCGCCCTGACTACTATTTCTCTGGACGACCATAACTGGATTCCCACAACGGACAACCGTTTGTTGCGCCGTATTATCCGCGACTTCAACTACCGCGGCTACTCGGCACGGGAAACCATTTCCCGCTGGCCCAGCGTACGAGCCGGAGAAGACAAATGGATATTCCCTTATCAGGAAAATGCCGATGTGATGTTCAACTCCGCACTGTTGTTTGAGTTTGCCGTACTGCGCTGCCATGCCGAACCCATATTGACCAGTGTGCCTCGCAACTGCCCTGAGTATGCCGAAGCGTACCGTTTGTTGAAGTTCATCAAATATTTTACACCCATACAAGACAAAGAAATACCGTTTACCTCATTATTACGTGAATTTTTAGGCGGAAGTAGTTTCAAATACTAAAAGATTATTTTACTTTTGCTTGCAAATTCATATAAATAGTTATGCTCATGAAACAATTTGCTTTCATTCTATCTCTCGTATTGTGTTTAAGCACAATGACTCTCGCGCAAAACACCAGCCGCGCCGATGAGCTAATGCAACAGGCACAAACTAACCTGAAACAAAAAGAATATATTAAAGCCCGTTACCTTTTCCTGCAAGCTTACAATGCTTTCTCCTCACAAGAAAAGTATGACAAGGCTGTAGAGTGCGGTGTTAACGCCAGCGCCCTCTATCATCGGGAAAACTATTATAAGGAAGCTTTCGAGCTGTTGCGCGGTGCGGAACTATTGGTTACAGGAGGCGAACAGAAAAGTGGCAAGGCTATGCCGGATCTGCGCTTCCGTATCAATAAGGAGCGCCTGCAAATGTACATCAACCTTAAGAACCCTGCTCGAGCCAAAGAGCAACTGACCAAGCTGGAAGAAACTGCTAAAGCAGCCAAAAATGACTCTCTCAATAATGATTTGCTCTATACTCAGGCCAATTATTATTATACTTTCGGCATGAATTCGCAAGGAGATGCCTATATCAACCGCCTGATCGGTCAATATAAGGAACAGAAAAACTACGCTAAAGTAGACGAGTCTTATAAGACATTGATCGACATTGCCCGCAAAGCAAATAATGCCGGACTAGTGGCCCGCACTTACGACAAGTACATTCTTTGGACGGATTCTGTAAAAGCACTTACCGCCCAGGATGAACTGAATGTTCTGAAACGGAAGTATGACGAGAGCCTGCAAACTATCGAAGAGAAAGACAGCTCTCTCTCCGCCAAGCAGTACATCATCATTGGTCTTTGCATCCTCGCCGGACTCCTTGCTGCTGTATTAGTACTGGCCGGCATCGTATTGCTGCGTTTCGTTCTCCTTACCCGGAAGCAAAAGAAAGCCATCCAGATTGCGAACGAGCACAATGAACTGAAAACCCAGTTTATCCAGAATATCTCAGCACAAATGGAGCCAACCCTGAATACTCTGGATGGAACGCAACCGGGCGTTCGTGCCCTGAAGGGTTTTGCAGAACACATTCAAGAGCTGTCCGACTTGGAAAACACCTTATCAGAGGCTTACGAAATGCGTGAAATCAACATCAATACTTTCTGTGAAAGTGTTATGGATAAGATTAAAAGCGGCTTGAAACCAGACATAACTACTGCCGTCAATGCACCGAAACTCAGTGTAAAAACGAATCCGGAACAACTTGAACGCATTCTTCTCCACTTGCTGAACAATGCAGCCGAGTTTACTCCCGAAGGTGGCAAAATCTGGTTGGACTTCAAAAAACGTGGAGCACACACTCATCAGTTCATCATAAGCGATACAGGAACTGGCATTGCCGAAGAAGAACAAGCAGACCTATTCAAGCCTTTCACCAAAGTGAAAGACCTTACAGAAGGTGACGGTTTAGGACTACCTATTTGTTCTCTAATTGCTACTAAAATGAATGGTAGTCTGACGCTGGACAGCAGTTATACCAAGGGTTGTCGTTTTGTTTTGGAACTACATACCTGATAAAAAATACACCTAAAATCAATAGCCCCTATTTCTGATTTATTTTCAGGAATAGGGGCTGTTTATTTTCCACACCTACATTACATTGTTTTATCACCAGAAACGGGTACTTTTGCAGGCTGCAACAACAAATGATAAATCAATGAAAGCCACTGTCTTAGCTATGCTATTACTTGCATCTTGTATATTAGCGGCTTGTACTCGTTTCAGCCCGAACGCCCAACTTGTACAAGCCGATTCTCTCATACAAAAGCTTCCAGACAGCGCTTTACGCTTTTTGCAAAGCATTCAGTCGAAAGAATTTCATTCAGCAGCCGACCGTGCATATTATGCACTATTATTGACACAAGTCAAAGACAAGAATTTCATTCTGCAAACCGAGGATTCTCTAATACGTATTGCAGTGCAATATTATGATTCTACTAAAAATACGGCTATGCAGGCAAGGGCACATTATTATTTAGGATGCATTTGGAGGGACAAAGAAGACTATCCAAATGCCTTAAGTTGCTTTTTCACAGCCATATCCTATGCCAAAAAGATTCCTGACTACAACTTAGCCGGGCATATATACAATAATATAGCAAATCTATATTACCAGCAACGTCTGAATGAACAAGCCGACTCCATTTATCAAATAACAGAAGACCTTGCCATTAAACAAAAAAACTTCCACTTACATGTAGAAGTATTATCTCAACGAGGTATGATCAATATCAGAGAAGGGAAATATAAAGAAGCAGAGCAAATACTATTACATGCATTTGAGATTTCACGCCACAGTACATTAAAAAGTCTGATAGCTAAAACGACTTATTCCTTAAGTCTATTGTACGGACGCATGAATATGGGAGAAAAAGCTGTTGAATATGCAAAACTAAGCGTCAATAATCAGGAAAATATAAATATGCAGTACAGGGCTTGTCTCGTCTTGGGAGATGCATATTATAAGACAGCTCAATATGATTCGGCTTTAATCTATCTAAACAAAGGGCTATACAGCAAAGATCATTCTACCAAAGCAGGCATCTATATGCGCTTAGCCGACATAGCCCAGAAACAAGGCTTACTGGAAAAAGCACTCGAAATGGAAAGGAAATATTCCGCTTATCTGGACAGTGCTCAGCAAAAACAACAAAGTACAGCAATCGTCACAACAGAAAAAAATATACTGATACAACGTAAACAATCAGAATATAAAAAGAATCTGGGAAAATTCTCTTACTATACGATTACAACAATAGCAACTCTCTTGTCGGTATTCTTCATCCTATGGAAAAAATACAAGAAAAGAATAAACTCTTTACAAAAAGAGTTAGAGCAACATAATTATAACCAAAAAGAAAAAGCCATTTTACAGAAGGAACTCCATTCCTTGAACACGGAACGACAAGCATTACTCAAGGAAGCCTATGAGCACTCTGAAGTCTATGCTAAAATGAAACGGATTATCCAATCCTATAAAAAAACAGATAAATCCACTGAACATTTCGATGAAGAAGACTGGAAACAACTCATTGCAGAAACCGACATACGATGGAACAACATAACGATACGGCTGGCAAGCAAATATCCTTTATCCTTGGACGAAATATATCTATGCTGTCTCTATTTAACCGACATGCCTACCAGCCATTTTAGATATATAATGGAATGTAGTAGAGATGCCATATATAAAAAGACCAAGCGAATATTGGAACAAAAAATGAAATGCTTTGATAAATCGACTTCACTTCGTGATATTTTGGATACACTTATCATTGAATAATGAACCAAGTCGTCTAAATATGATAGCTTCTACTACATTTCTACACTTTTTATACACTTTCATTGGATAAATTCTCTCTAAATTTGCCACCGTCATAACAAATTAAAAGTATATCTTATGAAAAAGTTATTATTTGTATTTTTCGTGTTAACTGTAGTATTGGGCAGCACTTCATTGCAAGCCCAGGATCGTTTTTCATTTGCTGGTGATGATGAAAGGGAAATCCCCTTAGATCCATCAGGGCCTATAGAAGGTGGTCCGATTACCCGGAGCATCATCATCCAGCCCGCCAGTGCCTATGTCGATAGTGATATAGTCACCGTAGTTTTCAACAAGGATTTGCCTTCTGCAAGTATTACCATTACAAATGTTTCTACAGGAGCAGTCGTTTATTCTGAGACTTATTCCATGCCTACACTTATTACAATCAATGTAAGTGCAGAAAATTCCGGAGAATATCAGATAGAGATTGTATCAGATGAAATTCGCTTAAGCGGATACTTTACTCTCTAACAAAGAACCTAACCTAAACTTTAACTATAAATTTAGACTATGCTGGGAGATGATTATGCCACCAGTGAAGTAGTCCATCACTTTTTACGGTCATTGACCGTAAAAGTGAGCAGGACTACTATATGCCGTCTGCTCGACAATCCGTTGGGCAACACCATGCAAGGTATTAGTGACGCTTTAGATGCACTTCATGTAAAGAACGTAGTTTACCAACTTCAACCCCAATATCTGGAGAAGCTGCACGGCCCGTTCATTACCCAATTGGAAACAAGCCATTCTACATTCTGTCTTGTTGAAAAGATAGAACAGGATCGGCTCATTATCACTACTTCCGAAGTCAGCCACATGCCCATAAGTAGAAAATTATTTATTCACCAATGGACAGGAGTTGTCCTGTTGGGTGAAACCACTCGGGAAACCATCTGTGAATCTCATTGCCTGATCAAAAATATTAATTATATGTGTCGGCAACACAGAATACTAATTGCCGGGATCATATCTGTCCTCTTAGTTTTTTCTTCAATCTGAAGCAGAAATTATCCCCCCGGATTACCACTCTATCTCTCTGCATTAACTTGCGGTATTCTCATTTCTACTATAATCCTATACAAAGAAATGGTAGACCATCATTTTCTACACCGTTTCTGCCATATAGGTAAAGTTATAGATTGCAATGAAGTACTCAAATCCAAGGGTGCAAGTATTGCAGGAATAGGAATTGGAGAGCTATCGTGGATGTATTTCACCACTATGTTCTTCTTCACAGCCGTCTGTCCCGAAGAGTTTCATTTTTTGGCTGCCCTGTCTGTTTTCATAGCAATTGCATTTACGCTATACTCTATTATATATCAGATATTCTTTATTTATAAAGCCTGTCTATTTTGTATGCTCACCACCTTCTCGGTCTGGCTGACAGCAGCATCGCTTTATATCATACGGAATAACTTTGAATGGAGATTTTCCATCCGGATTCTCTTTTCTATGATTGCAGTCAGCGTTATCTGCCTGATATTCTGGATACAGGCAAAAGCACTTGTTTCTTCAGACAAGGAGAAGCGTTTCATGAAGGTCAAATTATCCGGTCTACTCAATCCAATCACTTTCCAGAAGCTACTGGCGTTAAAGCCTAAAGTCAGAACGATGATCCATCCTGATATAGCTTTACACAATTCTGCCGATCATACAAAAGACAGACTGATGGTAGTTGTGAATCCCAACTGCAAGGCATGCGCCAAAGTTCACCACCACATTCGGGAGATCTCAGCGGATATATCCATCTCATTAGTCATATACACCAATGATCGTCTGGGAGCACATATTGCACAGACAATTCTCTCCGCCTATCTCTCCGAAGGTTGGGAAAAGGCTACTTATTTACTGGAGGAATGGTTCGAGATTCAGGAAATACCGGGTGTAGAGAAATACTACATCAATGACGTTGCACAGCTACTTTGGAGACAGCAACAAGAATATTGTGAGCGAAATAATATCAGTCATACACCAGCGGTTATTGTCAACGGACACTATATGCCAAGCGTTTATCAATTGGCCGAATTGAAGTATTTATTAGTATCCTCGGATAACAGATAAGAAGCAAATAGAAGCTTTATAAAGAAAGTATTCTCCCTTTATAGAGAATCTTTTCTCAATATGGTGAGAGTTTCTTCTCAATATGATGAGAATAAACTCTTAATTATGTGAGAAAAGATTCTCAACGTGTTGAGAAAGATAAGAAGAAAGAGAACTCAAAAAACATACAGTTGCCTTGGTAATATTTCTCAAAAGAGATACCTTTGTATACTACTAACCAAATACTCATCAAAATGAAGCAGGGCATTTATGTTACAATATGGCTAATAAGTTTTCTTTTACTAAACTCATGTACACGACAGCACAATCACAATATACTGTTAGTACAAGCAGATTCGCTAATGGAAGAATATCCGGACAGTGCGCTACGTATTCTGGAAAGTGTAGAACCGCAACAACTGAAAGTACAGGCGGACAAAGCTTACTATGCCCTGCTACTGACTCAAGCAAGGGATAAAAACTACATTGTGCAGACAGATGATTCGCTGATACGGATTGCTATAAAGCATTACGATTCTGCAGAAAACATCCCGATGCAGGCTAAAGCCTATTATTATAAAGGATGTATATATAGAGATGCAAATCGCTGTGGAGATGCTATCAAAGAATTTCTGACAGCCATTCCATTAGCTCAAAAAACAGAAAACCAAAGGCTCTTAGGGTTAATCTATAACAATGCAGGATATTTATACTATCTGCAAGATTTGCTGGAAGAAGCAGATTCCATCTATCAATTAGCCGAAAAATTGGCAATACAGAGAAACGACACAAGCCTTTGGGCGGAAGCACTGTCATTCCAAGGAAAGATTAATATAGAGAGAGGAATACCATACTATCCTAAAGCGGAAGAAAAACTATTGAAGGCATTTGAAATGACAAGTGCCCCAAGCTATAAACGGGTACAAGCAGGCATAGCTGCCGCGCTCAGTTCATTATACAATAGTATGGAATTTAATAAAAAAGCAATTCAATATGCCCAACTCAATATATCGTTACGAAGTGACACAGCGCAGCGTTACAGAGCTTTTTTGCTTTTAGGCGACGCTTATTTTAAAGCCGGACAATATGATTCCGCTACTATATATATCAATAAAAGCCTATTGAGCACAGGATATGGCACCAAAGCCAGCGCTTATATGCGTCTGGCAGAGATAGCCAAAGCACAAGGAGATTTAGACAGATCACTGGCGCTGGCAGAGAAGCATTCGCTCTATCTGGATAGCCTCCACTTGTCAAAACAGAGTAACGATATTCTTATTGCAGAGAAAAAAGTAGTAAAACAACAATATTCCAACACCATAGAACGTCAAAACAGTAAACTGCATATTGTAATAACAGTAAGCATCCTACTCGTCTGCATCGCCGGAGTAATTTATGTTAAATTAAAAAGCAATCAACGGAAGACACGTACTATAGAGCAAAAACAAGCTCTTTTAGAGAAAGAACAACAAGAATTACAACAGAAGTATAGGCAACTTAAAAATAAACTCAACCAAAAAGAAACCGAGATTACCTGCCTGCAAAAAGAAATTAATCAGCAGCATGGCAATGAAGAGAAAAAGAAAAAGCTTCAACAAGAACTTGATATTTTAACGAAAGAACGAAATGCATTGGCAAAAGAAGCCCTTGAACATTCTGAGGTTTACTCAAAAATAGAAAGGATTATCAATTCTTATAAAAAAGATGATGAGTCAGAAGAACAGTTGAACGATGACGACTGGCAGCGTTTCATTGCCGAAACCGATGTACGTTGGGATAAAGCCATTACCCGACTGAGAACCCAGTCTGAATTGGAAAAAGAAGAAGTACACCTGTGTTGTCTGCTTTTGACTGATTTTCCGGTTGCCAACTTAGAATATATAGTAAGGCAAACGCGAAATACGATCTACAGGAAAGAAAAAGAAATTCTAAAAAAGGCAGGCTGTCCGCCCGGCATAAACAAGCTAAAAGAATTTCTTAAAAACTATTAAATCAGACGTTTTTAAGGGGAATATACGCGTAAAATGCATCACACAAAGCGAAATGATACACTTTTGATACACTCTATCAGGATAAAACCCCGCTATATTTGTAGCAAACAATATCTAATAAACGTAAAATATGAAAAAGCTATTATTCCTTTTAATCGCATTTTTTGCTTGGGGAGCTTCCGTATATGCCCAAGACTTCGTTAAAGGTCTGGAAATTATTCTTTATGGGGATATCAAAAAAGATCATAATGTAGACCCGGAAGATGCTCCTAAAACGCGTAGCATCATTCTCCAGCCTGTACATGCCTACCTATATAATAAGGTAGTATCCGTATCTTTTGAAGAGGTGACATCAACAGTTACTATCAAGATTACTAAGGAATCTACCGGCGAAACTGTTTATTCACAAGAATATATGAATCCGACAGTAGTCTCTATTGACTTAAATATGCAAGATTCAGATACATACCATATCGAAATTATTTCAGATGAGACCTATTTAAAAGGTGAATTTATACTTTAAGTATTAAAAGAGAAACATTATGTTGGAAGTTGATAACACCGGTAAAGTACTCTACCACTATTTACATGCATTACACGTAAAAGTGAGTAAAACGACCGTATACCGTTTGCTCGACACACCGTTAGGCAACAGCATGCGGGGCATCAGTGATGCACTGGACTCACTCCACATCAACAATGCGGCATATCAACTTCCCAAAGAATTTCTAGATGAATTGGAAGCTCCATGTATTGTCATCATGAATGATAACGATTCCCCCTTTTGCCTGATTGAAAAAATAGAAGAAACGCATATCACCCTATCCCACAGCCAACGCCTGAGAGTAAGCAAACAGCAGTTCTTACAGAAATGGACAGGCAGTGTATTAGTGGGAGAAGTAACGGAAAGTACCATTCAGGAGAAGAACTGCAAGCTGAAAGATATAGCGATGTGGATTCAACAACACCAACTATTGTTAGCCGGTATCATTGCCATTCTATTGATATTATACAGCACAAAGCGTAATTACTCAACAGGAATATCACCCTATTTGCTTACATTATGCATAGGGGTCCTTGTATCTTCCGCAATACTATATAAAGAAACTGTCAACAGTAGGTTCTTGCATCGTTTCTGTCATATTGGCAAAATGATTGATTGCAATGAAGTTCTACATTCCAAAGGTTCTCATATCATAGGAATGGGGTTGGGAGAACTATCGCTACTCTACTTCAGTGTTTTATTGTTATTCGCCCTTATCTGTCCGTATGAATTTTACGGCATTAGCGTAACATGCAATATTATCGCAATAGGATTTACATTCTATTCTGTAATCTATCAGCTATTCATTATTCGCAAAGGATGTATGCTCTGCATGCTTATTAATCTGACTGTATGGAGCAGTTGCGTAACACTTTATATTCTACAAGGACAATTCAATAGGGAATTTTCACTCTCTGCCATGCTCTCTTTTATAGCAATCGCCTGTATTTGTTTAGCCGGGTGGTTACAAATCAGAGCCCTATTAAAGGTAAAAGAAGAAAGGAAGCAGTTAAAAGTACAATTTTCAAAACTATTGAATCCTGATAGCTTTCAGAAGCTATTGTTTGCAGAAACTCAGATTGAAGCAATGGTCAATAAAGAAATAGCATTGCATAACCAGATTTTGAGCACAACACAGTTGATGATTGTAACGAATCCCAACTGCAAGAATTGCGCCAGAATGCATTCGCACATCAAAGAAATTGCCTCCAATGTTTCTATATCATTAGTACTCCTAACTTTTCCTAAAGACGGGATTGGAGAGAAAGTAGCCAAAACTATTATCGCAACTTACCGTACAGACGGATGGGAGCAAGCAATAACAGCATTGGAAGAATGGTACAAAAACCATAATATAAAAGAAGTTGACAAATATGCTATCACTGTAGAAGAACAAAGGATATGGAAACAACAGCAAATCTATTGTTCGCAACAACATATCAGTCAAACGCCTTCTATAATTATTGACGGATATTACGTACCGGAATTCTATCAATTAAAAGAGTTGAAATATGTATTGACATAAAGATATTGTTTTGCAAAACAGAAGTCAATAGGGTGATACTTTAAGCTTCCCACAATTAATTTTGTTTCCTTACATTAAATTCTAAAAGATATGAAAACTTTAAAGAATTTTGAAGCGTTCAAATTGAACAAGGTTCAAATGAATGCTATTGCCGGCGGTGCACATTGCCACATCACAATTATTAACGAAGATGGGAGTGCGACCTATATTAATGCACCCTATCCAAGTACAATGAGTAAAGATCAGGCTTACCAAGAAATGCACAATAAATATGACGACATGTGGGGAGCAGGAAATGTTATCATAAACTGCTAATATGCATCGCAGCTATTCAGGGAGTTTCTGATTTTGTGCTATTTGTAGGAACAAATATATATAACAAATCAGAAACTCCCTGAATAGTTGCGATGCATTCCGGACTTTAGTATTTAGATACTACCAACATCATCTGTTCTAATCGGGAAATAGGTAATATCTTCCGATTAGAACAGACAAAAAAACAATTTAACTATGAAACATATATTATTTGAAATACTACTACTTGCAGGAATCAGTTGTTCTCTTCTCCCTCAACTACCCAAAGGGAAAAATATACAGATAACAATGGAATTGGCCCCCTCAATCACCTCGCAGGAGCAATGGGTATACATACACCATTATATTGACAATGAACATTTGATAGCAGATTCTGCTTTTATCCAAAAAGGTCAGAAAAAAGTTGTTCTTTATGCCTATACTGATGAAGAAGAAAATTTTAGTATTCTATTCTCAAAAAAAGGTCCCATAGATATGTATTTAACACTATCCCCTAACAGTTATGTAGAAACGAATATTTCCGAAAATGATGGAATGAGAGCTATTAAAAAAGTAAAAGGTTCTATTTCTACCAATGAATATATTGAAAATTCAATCAATTCTTCCCGTTTAAATGCAAAAAAAAGAGACTTATACGCCCAGCTATCTATGCCAGGATTATCAGATACAGATAATAAAAGAATAACAACCCAAATAAACAAAGTAGATGCCCAATTGGATTCTATAAAAATGAATGTGATTCAATATTCATACTCTCCCCGCAACGTAGAGCAAACTTTAAGATATTTCGAAAAAAAGGTTAGTAGAGACTCACTTATCACATTATGCAATATAGCGACAAAGAAGTTTCCAGACGACACTGGGATTAAGCGTATTCTCCGCCCTGTGAGAATCCCGCCCGAAACAGAAGAAAGCAAGAGAGTTGATGCGCACATTCAGAGCATAATAAATGCGAGGATAAAAGAAGATATAAAATTAAAACAATCCTCAAAACAAGTAGAAGCCACCAAAGACATCACCGAAATTAATTTACTATCCAACAATGGAGAGAAAGTTTCTATTTGTCAATTAACCGGGAAATATATCCTTATAGATTTTTGGGCAAGCTGGTGTATTCCATGCTTGGAAGGAATGCCCTATATCAGGCAAGCCCAAAAAGGTTTCGGAGAAAAACTGACTGTATGCTTGATTTCAATTGATAAAAAACATGAAGATTGGAAGAAGGCCATCACAAACAACAATCTAAATGAATTTATAAATTTGATAGCTACTGACTCTGAAGGGAATATGGATACAAAGGTAGAAGGTTTAAATATAAGAGCCATTCCATATAATTATTTATTAGATGAAAATCATAAAGTTATAGCAACCAATCTGCACCAAAAAGAATTATTAGAAAAATTGGATGAATTAATCAAGAAAAAAGAGTGAAACTCTTCTCTCCTTATGGAACATAAGTGTATTTGATATGCTGAAGCACCCAAATTACTGAGACAACTAAACATACAAACAATTCCTGCAAACTTCTTGCTGGATAAGGAAAAACGCATCGTTGCCAAAGATCTGCGAGGAGAACAGCTCATACAAACATTGGATAGCCTTATGAAACAATGAAAACACTCCCCCACTACACCCAGCATGACGCCATGGACTGCGGCCCCACCTGCCTCCGCATGGTAGCCGCTTTCTATGGTAAGCATTATTCGCTGGAAGGGTTGAGGGAAAAATCATTCATCACCCGTGAAGGGGTATCCATGCTTGGTATCAGCGAAGCGGCAGAAAAGATTGGTTTTCGTAGTATCTGCGTACAAGTGGGGTATGAAAAGTTACAGGAAGCTCCTCTACCCTGCATCATACACTGGAACCAGCAACACTTTGTCGTGGTATATAAACTCAACGACAGGTATGTTTGGGTGGCCGATCCCGGTGCGGGAAAGCTGAAATACACCAAAGAAGAATTCTGCAATTGCTGGCTGAGTTCCCGAAAGAACGAAGAAGACACAGGAGTGGCGTTATTGCTGGAACCCACCCCCGAATTTTATACGACAGAGGACGAGGGAGACGAAGTGAACCGCAAAGGCTTTAGTTTCCTCTACTCCTATCTCCGCCCGTATCGGGGGCTGGTGGGACAACTCCTTTTAGGTCTGCTACTGGGTAGCATGATACAACTCATGTTACCTTTCCTCACACAATCGGTAGTAGACTTTGGTATCAACAACCAGAATCTCGGTTTTATCTATCTGGTACTGATTGCCCAGTTGATGCTGTCTTTCAGCAGCAGCGCCGTAGATTTCATACGGGGCTGGATTTTGCTACATCTGGGCACACGCATCAACATCGCCCTCATATCCGACTTCCTCATCAAAATGATGAAGATGCCTATCAACTACTTCGACAGCAAAATGACAGGAGACATCCTGCAACGCATCAACGACCACAAACGCATACAGGATTTCCTGACGGGAAGCAGCCTCAGCGTCATCTTTTCCATATTCAATATTATCATCTTCGGCATTGTACTGCTGGTGTACAGTGGCATGATATTCCTTATCTTCATGGGAGGAAGCGCCCTGTACGTCGCATACGTCTGGCTATTCATGAAGAAGCGCGCCGAACTGGACCACAAGCGTTTCGCCCAACAAAGTGCCAACCAAAGTACGGTAGTGCAATTGGTGAACGGTATGCAAGAGATAAAACTCAGTGCCTGCGAACAACAGAAACGCTGGGAATGGGAGCGAATACAAGCAAAGCTATTCAAAGTAAACATTAAAAGCCTTGCCTTGCGGCAGTATCAGGATTCGGGAGCGGTGCTGATTAATCAAAGCAAGAACTTGCTGATTACCGCACTCGTAGCGAGCCTGGTAGTGAAAGGGGAAATGACACTGGGTATGATGCTGTCCGTGCAATACATCATCGGACAGTTGAACAGTCCGGTAAATGAGCTCATCGCTTTTGCCCGCGATATGCAGGACGCACGGCTCAGCATGGACCGCCTCAGCGAAGTGCGCGACAAACCGGATGAGGAAGACCCCACCCGTGAATTGCTGCGGGAAATACCGGAAGGGAAAGAAATAAGACTCCAAAACCTTAACTTCAAATATGATCCGCTAAGCGAATACCCGACGCTGGACGACATCAACCTAGTGATTCCGCCGGGCAAGCAAACGGCCATCGTGGGTATGAGCGGAAGCGGAAAGACAACACTCGTTAAACTACTGTTAGGATTCTACCCGCCCGCAAGCGGCGATATCTTCATCGGGGATACTCCACTGGGAAGTTACAGTATTCGCGAGTGGCGCAAGCGGTGCGGCGTAGTAATGCAGGATGGTTTCATCTTCTCCGACAGTATTGCCGGTAACATTGCACCCGGAGTAGAGCATATCGACAAGAAACGTCTGCGCCATGCTGCTGAAGTGGCAAATATACACGATTTCATAGAAGAATTGCCTTTAGCATACAATACTAAGATAGGACAGGAAGGGCACGGATTAAGTCAGGGACAGAAACAACGCATACTCATAGCCCGCGCCGTGTACAAAGACCCGGAATTCATCTTCTTCGACGAAGCAACCAATGCACTGGATGCCAACAACGAACGCACTATCATGAACAACCTGCAAACCTTCTTCAAAGGCAGGACATCCGTAGTGGTAGCCCACCGGTTGAGCACCGTAAGGAATGCGGAACAAATCATCGTCATAGAACAGGGCAGGATAGCAGAGACCGGAACGCATGAAGCGCTGATTGCTCTGGAAGGAAGATATTACAAGCTGGTGAAGAACCAATTGGAACTTTAATAAGTGGAGAGTTGAAAATGGAGAGTTGAGAGTTATGAAGAAACAAGAAGAAAAGGACATAGAATTGAGGTGTGAGGAGGTGCAGGAGATATTGACGCGACCGCCACACGCATTGATCAGGTGGGGAATAACCGTATTCTTCGGGGTATTGGCACTGCTTTTCATCGGCGGCTCTTTCTTCAAATACCCGGATATAGTAAGTGCCGGAATCACCATCACCACAGAGCATCCGCCCGTATGGATCGTGGCAAGAGGAAGTGGAAAAATTCAGGAGGTATATCGAAAAGACCGTGAAACCATAAAAGCAGGAGATATCATAGCTGTACTGGAGAATCCTGCCATCACTGCCCATGTATTGGAACTGAAAGAAAGGATTACTTCTTTCATTCTGACGGATAGTTGTATCTGCCAAACCGTGTTTCCAGAGAAACCGGAACTCGGAAACATTCAGAATGCTTATGCCTCTTTCATCAAATGCTTGACAGATTATCGTAATTTTCTGTCGATAGACCTCTACGCCCAGAAAGAGCAGGCCGCCTGCAAAGAACTGCAAGAGTATCAGAAGTACATCCGGCATCTGAATAAACAAGCAGAACTTGATGAAGAACAGGTACAGATAGCTTCCGCTACCCATAGCCGGGAAAAGAAACTCTTCGACAAAGGATTAATATCGAAAGCTGATTATGAAGAAGCACAACAAACCTATCTGAATCGCAGGCAAGGGAGAGAGCAACTAATGACTTCACTTTCATCTGCCAGAATACAAGAGGCGCAATTACAACAGAATATTGTAGAAATCCGTATGGAACGTAATCGGGAAGCCAATACAATAAGCACTTCGTTAAAATCAGCCCTCAATGATTTACAGGTAAGCATCAGCGATTGGGAGTTGGGATATCTCTTTACCAGCCCTGCCGGTGGTATATTATCTTACAATAATATCTGGCAGAAGAACCAGAATGTCAATGCGGGAGATAAAGTGTTCTCTATTGTAGCCTCTACTCCCGGTGACATTATAGGAAAAATAAAATTACCCGTCAGCGGATCAGGCAAAGTATGCCCCGGACAAAGAGTGAATATCAGTGTGACAGGGTATCCATACATGGAATTCGGCTTCCTCACCGGAGAAGTGCTGTCTGTTTCACTATTAGCAAGTGAGGACAATATGTATACTGTCACGGTAGGTCTGCCACAGAACTTATGCACCTCATATGGCAAGCAGTTGGACTTTAAAGGAGAACTTTCCGGCACAGCAGAGGTCATGACAGACGAACGGAGCGTAACTGCACGTCTACTCAGTCCGCTCCGCTATCTGTGGGAAAAATATCTATAAAAAATCCTTTATTTCAACCAAGTCGCTCGTTTCCACAAGTATTCCAGCGGACCGTGTGCATGACGGCTCATCCACCAACGGCAGAAAGCAAGCTGCACGATGAAGAGCACTACTCCTACCAGGAAGCTGGCTGTTATACCCAACTGAGAGTGAAGTGCAAGACCCCAATTATAGAACAACAACGAACCGATAATACTCTGAGTAATATAATTTGTAAGACTCATCTTACCGTAAGGAGTAATCTTCATCAACCAGTCATGCAGATTTGTCCGATAGAAAGCAAAGATAACACCCGACACCAATATCAGCATAAATGCAAATTTGGACAAGGAAGTTATGATTAGTAACAAAGGAGTAAGAATAGACTTACTAACGATGAAACCCGGCAACATATTACCCAATCCATATAGGGGGAAGAAAGCGATAAGAGCGCCACAAAGTACCTTATTCCAGAATTTCAGATTTTCCTTCAGGAAAAGTCCCCGACGTCCTATCAGCAAGCCGAACAGGAAAAGAGCGGCAGTCTGGAATACACGTCCGTGATCCCAAGCCCATGCAAGACTGGCAATCTGCCCTTCCCATAAATTCACACGCAGAGTTTCAAGGAAAGTGCCGTGACTCTGCACTTGAAAAGCAGCTCCCCAGTAACTACCTGTCGGAATAGAGGGAGTCACAAAAGAAGGATCTATGCAGGCACATATCACATAATAAAGTGGTAATGGTTGTATCAAAAGTACACATGCCAGAATAAACAACCATTTATCTTTCAGCCTGCAGGTAAGTGGTAAGATGAATCCGACTAACGAATAGAGCACCAATACTTCGGCCGTGAAAAAAGCTGCATTTATATTACCAAGAATGAACAATAAGATCAATCGCCAGCAAAAACGCAAACGAAAATCATTGCCACGCATACGCTGGTTATTATCCTGGATGAAGAAACTAAAACCAAAAAGTAAAGCAAACACAGCGTAAGCCTTTCCTCCGAACATGAAAAAGAGTCCGTCCCAAATGGCTTTATCAGAAAAGTTAAGCCATGCACTTTGAGTACTTGTATCAGGAAATGAATAGAAATTAAAGTGTTCGATGGAGTGTAATACAATGATGCCCATAACGGCGAGTCCACGCAGCACGTCAGCTACGTCAATACGGGTGTGTGTTTCCAATTTCTGTACCATAATCAGTATAAATTCATTAGCAATCTGCTCTTTTTAATGTTAAAATCGCAAATATAGAATTTATTATCCACTTTTGGAGGCAAATTCCCAATTTCTTCCAGAATTGCCCGTCATCTTTGCAATAAAATCAACAATAATCAGAAACTCTAAAAAATAAGTAACTATGAAATTGAAAATGTATTTAGCCCTATTAGTTATGGGGATGTTAAGCCTACAAAGCTGCAGTGATGACGATGACGATCTCCCAAGTTCTAAAGTTCCCGAAGCTGTACGCACGGCATTCGATAGTAGTTTTTCTAACACCGCTAACCTGAGTTGGGAAACAAAAACTGTCTCGCAAGAGCAATATTACAAAGCTGAATTCAATAACAAGAGTGACAACGGATATAAAACAGAAGCTTGGTACAAGGCAGATGGTTCGTGGCATATGACGGAGACAGAAATGCCATATAGTGCCATTCCACAAGCAGTAAGGACCTCCTTTGAGAGCAGTGAATACGCCACTTGGCAAAAAGATAATGAAGTGGAACGCATTGAACGTGCAGGAACCGAAAAAGAGGTTATCTACATCATAGAAGTGGAATCTGCACAGGATATAGATATGGACTTACATTATTCAGCAGACGGAATTCTTATTAAAGCCGTAAATGATGACGGTAACGGCAATAATGAATCATTGCTGCCGGATGCTCCATCCAATATGGTTACTGCCGTAACAGAACTTATACAGAAGAATTATCCTAACGCCCGTATTATTGAGATTGAGCAAGAGAAAGGAATGATTGAAGTGGACATCATACACGAAAATCAAAGTAAAGAAGTATTGCTTAGTACAAACTATGAATGGATTTCCACCTCATGGGATGTATATGTACTTCCAGTAAAAGTAACAGATGCCATTAAAGCGTCACAATATAGCGGCTATGTAGTAGATGATGCCGAATATTTTGAAACTCCTGCCGGGAACTACTACTGGATAGAGCTGGAGCAAGGCGAAAAGGAAGTGAAAGTTAAGATCAACGAAGACGGACAGTTTATCTGATAACACCGATTAGATAATAAACGAAAAGGGGCAGCCATAGCTACCCCTTTTCGTTTATTAGAGTATATGATCAGTCAATGGAAGAATTTAATGCTTTCAGTAATTCACCCTTCACCGCATCCGTTCCCGGAAAACCGACCGACCGATAAGTTTGTTTTCCTTCACGGTCGAGTACCAGATAGGTAGGTACACCACGAACCTCAAATTTATTGCAGATAGCCGCCCATTGTGCATTGGTAAGTCGATAATGTTCACCATGAATATCGGGTATCATATTATTCCATGTTGTCTCCGGAGAATTTTCACCGGCAATAAAGACATACACGATATCCTTATCTATCAGTTCTTCCTTCATGGGCTTCATCATCTTCATTGCCATCTTACAAGGACCACACCAGGTAGCCCAGAAATCAACAAGCACCACTTTACCTTTGAAAGGAGCGACCATAGCTTCAAACAGTTCATCATCTTTAACGTCTGCAGCCAAAGTACGAACCGTGAAACCACGTTTACTCTTATTCTCTTCTATCCTCCGAAGCAGTTCCGTATTCATTGCGGTCAACCGGTTCAGAAAATAGGAATTTTCAATTGCATGCAACGCAGCAAAATCATCTTCAGATAAAGGTGTAAAATCTTCCAGTTTCGAAACACATTGCATGGCTTTCTGTACATCATAATAGATACCTTGGCTACCAATCAGTTCTTCAACCGCTTTTCGGTTAGCTTCCATTCCTTGTCTACCAAATTCCTGAAAAAGAGCATCATATCTATTCCTCAGTTCTTTCATTACCGAAGAATCATACGATGACGGATTATCGCGATATTTCTTCATCGTCTCCTTATCTTTAGGGGCCACTTTAGGGGAATTGAGTAAATAATCAAAGATGTCACCTCGCTTTACAGACGGCAAGCTTATATACCCGGTATTAACTACCCTGGAAGGATAATTAAAACAATACACAGACTTGGGTGAATTGATATAACCAAATTCACTTAGAAAATCGAAATAGTCATTTGATGGTTCAGGAGAACGATACTCTTTACTTGCATCACGCACAGACAGCCCCTTTTGCTGAGCATAAGCCTGCAATAGCTGATAATCATATCCACATAACAACCCATACAATGCATCTTTATTCAGCACCGTCAACAGTTCCGCATAAGCCTTACTTATCTTCTTATTAGCGTGGATCGCCTTGTCTGCTTCCTCATACTTCTGCATACAATATGCCTTGTACTGGTCCGGATTCATGTCATACAAGTCTTTCAGCTCAACAGAACAAAGAGGAATCTCTAATCCGGAATTCATCTCCGTATTCAATCCGGCATTCAGTCCTTCAAAATAAACCTTCTTCCCTTCAGGTTTCGCATCTTTCCGCAAACGACTGGAAGCACGCGTCATCTCACGAAGATTTACAGTAATCTTGGTTTCGCCACCTGGAGACAATAAAAAAGAAATAACAGAGCCACCCACACTTAAATAGGCCACAGAAGGATGTGAAACAGGCATTTCCGTATGAAAATTTCCTGCTTCATCCAACTTTAACTCTGTATTCTTTTGGCCATAAGCAGATAAAAAATCAGCTGAATGTAGTTCGACTTTCATGCGAAATGAAGGCTTATAATCCAGAATACGCCCACTGATGATAGCGGTTCCCTCTTTGATTTCAGGCATCGGCAAAGCAACAGCAGTCGCTTTGCCGGCTTTCCCTAAGTCTTTAGGCAATTGGAGTTTGGGCAACTTCCCGATCAGGCTGATACCAAAAAGATTAAAGTCTCTTTCACCTTCACCTTCCACAAAATCAAACGACTTTACAGATGCCGGCAGAGGTGGAAATATCAAAGAAAAAGTAGCCTCACCCGACTCAGGCATCCAAAATTCCTGGCCCAACTCTATGCCTACTCCCTGCCGCACCTGGTAACGTTCACCATTATCTGCAACCAGACAAGTAGCAGGAGCAATACGTATCCAGTTCTTTGGAATAAATTTTGCATCCACATCAACCACGGTAGCTGTATCCGACAAATGAATAGCAGCTATCTCAATGGTTTCCGTTGCCTTTGCTATAAACGGAGGCCGATTAATCGTCTTTTGTGCATGCAATACACTCCAGGACAAAAGACAAAATAAGAATAGTAGTTTTTTCATTAGACTCATTCTTAAATTGATACTATCGCAACGCTTCCACCTCTTCCGGAGTCAACGGTATCTTCTTGCCTAAGCGGCGGGCACCGGTTTCTGTAATAAGATAATCTTCTTCATTGCGGATACCGCCGAAGTCACGATATTCTTCCACTTTGTCATAATTGATAAAGTCTGTGAATTTCTTTCCTTCTTTCCACATGTCAATCAATTCAGGAATAAAGTAGATACCCGGCTCAACAGTATGTACAAAGCCCGGTTCCAAAGGAATAGCAAGGCGTTGAGACTTACGTCCGAACTGTGTGCTCTTGGGTTGACCGTCATACCCTACCCACACTTCTCCCAAGTTTTCCATATCATGCACGTCCAGTCCCATCATGTGTCCCAGACCGTGAGGATAGAACAATGCATGAGCACCTTCGCGCACTGCATCATCTGCATTTCCTTTCATCAGGCCCAGTCCTTTCAAACCTTCTACCATTACGCGGGCAGATAAGTCGTACACTTCCATATAAGGGATACCCGGACGGAGAGCCTTTACAGATTCCAGATGCATAGCATTCTGAATTTCGTAAACGGCACGTTGTTTTGAAGTAAACGTTTTATCGGCAGGTACAGTAGACGACATGTCACCGCAATAACCCGACGGAAGTTCCGCACCGGCGTCGATCAGGAACAAGTCACCCGATTTAATTTTATTACCATGATAATGATTATGCAAAGTCTGTCCGTTGATTGTGGCAATCGTAGGGAAAGAAAGTTCGCAATTATTCATTTCGGCTACACGGTTCATCTCTGCCACAACTTCATATTCGTACATACCCGGCCGAATCACTTCCATCGCCTTGATATGCATGTCGGCAGTCACATCACATGCTTTTTCTATTTCTGCAATCTCTTCAGCAGATTTATAATTACGCTGTGCCACCACCGCACGGATAAACGGTACGGAACCTTCCTGGCGTGCAGGCGGAACACCCAGCCAATCCATGAGTTTCAACTTATGTTCGGGACGGTAAGGCGGAAGATAATGTACCGTCTGCCCCTTTTGTACGGCTTTGTGCAGATAGCTGATAATTCCGGCAGAAGGAAGTGTCTCCCGAATACCTACCCGTTCGCTCTTCTCTTTCAGAGTTGGCTGTGTGCCCATCCACACAATATGGTCGATAGTCAGTTCGTCCCCGAAAATGATTTCTTTGTTCTCATCGATGTCAATGATAGCGGAAAGTCCGGCAAACGACAAGCCGAAATAGTAGAGAAAGGTAGAATCCTGACGATAACGGAAAGCATTATCTTCATAATTCAGTCCTTGTTCGTCATTTCCCAAGAATAGTAACACTCCGGAGCCAACATTTTTTTTCAGCAGGGCTCTGCGCTGCACATAAGTTTCTTTATCAAACATAACGTTGCAATTTTTTAAGTTGATACGCACAAAGATAATGCAAACCAAAAGCAGCACAAAATAAGCTTGCTTATTTTTTAATGCTGATGTGCAGCTTATCTTCGCTTTTAACGAAGATAATGTAAATTAGGCGCCAAACTTTCATGCTTGCATGAAAAACTTATACCGAGAACATTTCGCGTTCCCGAACTATTCACTATTTTTGCAAAAAGTGCGAAGATAAGCTGCGCCTCGGCATAAAAAATGAACTCGTTCATTTTATTCTGTCTTGGTTTGCATTATCTTTGTGGCGAGTAAAAGAAAAGAATAAGTATGGCACAAGGTTCCAGACAAGTACAAACTCAAGCGCAGCAACAGGTACAGACACTGTCGCCCCAGCAGATTCTGGTAGTGAAGCTACTGGAATTGCCCGCTGTAGAACTGGAAGACCGTATACATGCGGAACTTCTGGAAAATCCGGCTCTGGAAGAAGGAAAGGAAGATACGGCAAGTGACGACTTTTCTGAAAATTCCGATACGGGAGGTTCCGCAGAAGACAACGGAGCCAATGAATATGATTCATTAAGCGACTATCTGAGCGAAGACGATATCCCCGACTACAAATTGCAGGAAAACAACCGTAGCAAAGGTGAACAGGCTGAAGAAATACCTTTCTCCGATGCTACTTCTTTTTACGAAACTCTGAAGGAGCAACTAAGCGAACGTGACCTGACCGAGCATCAGCGTGAACTGGCGGAATATCTGATCGGATCATTGGATGACGACGGCCTGCTACGTAAGTCTCTGGATAGCATCTGTGATGAACTTGCCATCTACGCCGGCATCGAATGCACCCAGGAGGAATTGGAAGAAGCACTGAAGATTATCCAGGACTTTGACCCCGCCGGACTTGGCGCACGCAACCTGCAAGAATGCCTGCTCATTCAGATTCATCGCAAGATAGAACAACAGCACTTCACCCCGAACCCTCTACTTTATATAGAAGAAGCGATCATCTCCGAATGTTACGAAGAATTCACCCGTAAGCATTGGGACAAGATACAGCAGAAGCTCGGACTGGAAGAAGACGCTTTTGAACAGGCTATCAAAGAGATCTGCAAACTCAATCCGCGTCCGGGTGCCTCCCTGGGTGAAGCCATCGGCCGGAACATGCAACAGATCATCCCCGACTTCATTGTAGATACATACGACGACGGTACCATCAATCTGGCTCTGAACAACCGGAACGTTCCGGAACTGCGTATGAGCCGCGACTTCACCGAGATGGTGGAAGAACATACCAAAAACAGGGCTAACCAGTCGAAAGAGTCGAAAGAAGCCATGATGTTCCTGAAGCAGAAAATGGATGCAGCACAAGGCTTTATCGATGCCGTGAAGCAACGTCAGAATACATTAATGACTACTATGCAAGCCATTATCGACCTGCAACGTCCGTTCTTCCTCGAAGGAGACGAATCATTGTTGCGTCCTATGATATTGAAAGATGTTGCCGAACGTACCGGACTGGACATTTCAACCATTTCCCGCGTCAGCAACAGCAAATATGTACAAACCAATTACGGCATCTATTCACTGAAATTTTTCTTCAATGACGGATATGTCACCGAGGACGGTGAAGAAATGTCTGTACGCGAGATTCGTAAGATATTGAAGGAATGCATTGACAATGAAGATAAAAAGAAACCTTATACGGATGATGAACTGACGGATATACTGAAAGAAAAGGGATATCCGATAGCACGCCGCACGGTAGCCAAATACAGGCAACAGTTGAACATACCGGTGGCAAGACTGAGAAAGTAATTATAAAATGATAAGGTGGTAAATGATTAATGAATCCAATTGTAAAATTATAAATTAAAATGGTTGAAGAACAACATATTGTGGCAGACAGGAGCTTAATCCGGACAGCCCGGGTGATATCGGCTATATTCACGCCGTTTTCCATCCCGTTCCTGGCGTTTCTGATTCTGTTCCTTTTCTCATACCTGCGCATCATGCCTATACAGTATAAGCTGATTGTGCTGGGAGTAGTGTACTGCTTCACCATTCTTATGCCTACACTCACCATCTTCCTGTTTCGTAAGATCAACGGCTTCAGTCCCGAAGACTTGGGAGAACGTAAACGGCGTTTTATGCCGTTCCTGCTTACTATTACTTCATACGTATTCTGTCTGGTGATGATGCATCGCCTGAATATCCCCTGGTACATGACAGGTATTATTCTTGCCGCATTGATCATGATGGTTATCTGTATTGTTGTCAATCTGAAATGGAAGTTAAGCGAGCATATGGCAGGTGTAGGGGCTATTGTAGGAGGATTGGTATCTTTCAGTGCCTTGTTCGGATACAATCCGGTATGGTGGCTATGTTTGTTCATCCTGATTGCAGGTGTCCTGGGCACAGCACGTATTATTTTACAGCATCATACATTGGGAGAGGTGCTGGTAGGTTTTGCCGTAGGATTGATTTGCTCCTTATTGGTGCTTCATCCCCTGAGTAATATCCTGTTCCGTATTTTCCTCTTCTAAGAGAAGTAAAAAGGGCTCACATTGTAATTTATAATTAGTAATTTGTAATTATATAAGTATTAACCTTTAAAAATAATGATCATGAATTTCCCAGAAAATGTAAAGTACACCAAAGAACACGAGTGGATACGCCTTGAAGGCGATGTAGCTTATGTAGGTATCACCGATTACGCTCAGGAACAATTGGGCGATATCGTATTCGTAGATATCCAGGCAGAGGGTGAAACATTGGCAGCCGACGAAGTATTCGGAACCATTGAAGTAGTAAAAACCATTTCGGATCTTTTCTTGCCCGTAGGCGGAGAAATCCTGGAGCAAAACGAGGCTCTTGCCGACCAACCGGAACTGGTAAACAAAGATCCGTACGGCGAAGGCTGGCTCATCAAAATGAAACCGGATGCTGATGCAGACTTCGATTCATTGCTGGATGCTGATGCCTACAAAGCGTTGATTAATGATTAACTATTAGTGATTAGTGATTAGCAAATTGATATAAGCTTGCTAATCACTAATCACTAAACACTAATAACTAAATAATTATGTCTCCATTAGTAAGCATCATCATGGGCAGCACCTCCGACCTTCCTGTTATGGAAAAGGCCGCTCAACTGCTGAATGATTTACATGTACCGTTCGAAATGAACGCTCTTTCTGCACACCGCACTCCGGAAGCAGTAGAGAATTTTGCAAAGAACGCCCGCGGACGCGGCGTTAAAGTGATAATCGCTGCTGCCGGCATGGCCGCCGCTCTGCCCGGAGTCATCGCTGCCAACACAACACTGCCTGTTATCGGAGTTCCCGTTAAAGGTTCTGTGCTGGATGGCGTAGACGCTCTCTACTCTATCATTCAGATGCCTCCCGGAATCCCTGTAGCCACAGTTGCTATCAATGGTGCCATGAATGCTGCCATTCTTGCTATACAAATGCTAGCTTTGAGCGATGCCGATCTCGCTGAAACTTTTGCAGCCTACAAAGAAGGACTGAAAAAGAAAATCGTAAAGGCGAACGAGGAACTGAAAGAAGTAAAGTACGAGTATAAAACGAATTAAAAAGGAGTAATTAGTGGATTTATTCAACTATTCCCGTCGGGAAACATCAGAAGTAAATATTGGAGCCACCCCTATGGGCGGCTCCAATCCTATACGCATACAGAGTATGACAAACACCGCTACGCAGGATACAGAAGCCAGCGTGGCACAGGCCAAACGAATTGTAGATGCCGGAGGTGAATATGTACGTCTGACAGCACAAGGCATTAAAGAAGCGGAAAACCTGATGAACATCAATGCCGGCTTGCGCCGGGACGGATATATGGTTCCACTGGTTGCCGACATCCACTTCAACCCAAAGGTAGCAGATGTAGCAGCACAGTATGTTGAGAAAGTACGTATCAATCCGGGAAACTATGTAGATGCCGCACGCACCTTCAAGCATCTGGAATATACAGACGAAGAATATGCACAAGAGTTGCAGAAGATACATGACCGGTTCGTTCCTTTCCTGAATATCTGCAAGGAGAATCATACAGCCATCCGTATCGGTGTAAATCATGGTTCACTGTCCGACCGTATTATGTCTCGCTACGGCGATACACCGGAAGGTATGGTGGAATCGTGCATGGAGTTCCTCCGCATCTGTGTAAAAGAAGATTTTACAGATGTTGTAATCTCCATCAAAGCCTCCAATACAGTAGTAATGGTGAAAACAGTTCGCCTGTTAGCTGCTGTAATGGAAAAGGAAGGAATGCAATTCCCGCTGCACCTTGGCGTTACAGAGGCCGGGGATGGTGAGGACGGGCGTATCAAATCTGCATTGGGCATCGGTGCATTGCTAGCTGACGGCCTGGGTGATACCATCCGTGTTTCTCTGAGCGAAGCTCCGGAAGCAGAAATACCTGTAGCACGAAAGTTGGTGGATTATATCATGCAGCACCAGGATCATCCTTACATACCCGGAGTGGAAGCAGAAGGTTTCAATTATCTTTCTCCGGTACGGCGTGAGACAACTGCCGTACGCAACATAGGCGGGAATCACCTGCCTGTAGTCATTGCCGAACGCATGGACGGAAAGTTCGATACGAACCCGCAATTCATTCCGGATTACATCTATGCCGGACGTGCCTTACCGGAAATTCGTGAAGAAGGAGTGGAATACATTCTGGATGCGGATGTATGGGAAGAAGAGCCCGGAACCTATCCGGCTTTCAATTACCAGCAGATGCCACTTATGGGCAATTGCCAAGCCGATTTGAAATTCATGTTTATGCCTTACATGGCACAAACAGAAGAAGTGATTGCTTGTCTGAAATATCATCCGGAAGTAGTCATTATATCACAGAGTAACCATCCTAACCGACTTGGAGAACATCGTGCCTTAGTTCACCAATTGATGCAGGAAGGACTGAAAAATCCGGTTGTATTCTTCCAGCACTATGCTGAAAATGAAGCAGAGGACTTGCAGATAAAATCTGCTGCTGACATGGGAGCACTTATCTTCGACGGCCTTTGCGATGGTATTTTCCTGTTCAACCAGGGAGATCTCAGTCATGCTGTAGTAGATGCCACAGCCTTTGGTATTCTGCAAGCAGGACGTATACGCACCAGCAAAACGGAATATATCTCCTGTCCCGGATGCGGACGCACCCTGTTCGATCTTCAAAGTACCATAGCACGTGTAAAAGCTGCTACTTCACACCTGAAAGGATTGAAAATAGGTATTATGGGCTGCATCGTCAATGGTCCCGGAGAAATGGCTGATGCTGACTATGGCTACGTAGGTGCCGGACGTGGGAAAATCAGTCTGTATAAGAAGAAAGAATGCATTGAAAAGAATATTCCCGAAGAAGAAGCTGTAGAAAAGCTGATTGAGTTGATTAAAGCTAACGGGGATTATGAAGAAAAATAGTTTAAAGAAAAATGGCAAGCAGGATAAATCTACTTGCCATTTTTCTTTAAACTATTTCTTCTGACTGAACAGCCAACTCATAAAGTCGGGATAATTGAAAGCCGGATTCCAGCTACCATGATTACATCCCGGAAACTCGATGTATTCCACATCAGCACCTGTTTTCTTCAAAGTCCTGTATGCCGCACGCGAACCTTCAGGTGTAACCACATTGTCAGCATCACCGTGGAAAATACGAAACTTTACAGACTTGGCAGCTTTCAGGCGCGCCACATTTACTGTACCGCAAATAGGTACAGCAGCAGCAAATATCTCCGGGAAACGGACAGCCATGTCAAAGGTTCCCATTCCTCCCATAGAAAGTCCAACGATATAGATACGTGATTTATCAACCTGAGGCATTGCCAGATAAGTATCCAGCAAATCCTTCACTGTCTGAAAAATCGGAGTTATCGGTTCGTCCAACGGCATCTCATTCGGCAAAAATGATTCAGGACGTGCCGAGTATGCCCAATAGCCCGTTTCGGGACACTGTGGTGCAAGCACGAATGCCGGGTATTTCTCCCGGTTCACCGGATTCAAAAACATCTGTCCACCATGGGTCAATTGCCTCTCATTATCATTACCGCGCTCCCCTGCACCATGCAGAAAAAGCACCAAAGGATACTTCTCACTCTTTTTCATATTTTCCGGTTGCAGTAAGCGATACTGCAAGGTATCTCCCCGGGAAGAGATAAAGATTTCTTTCTGGTACGTTTCCTGAGCAGGCAAAGGTAACAGGAAGAAAAAAACACAAATAGCACTGATTAATCGTTTCATAGCATTGTCATTTTACATGTTTCACTTCTGAACGTAAAGATACGCCATTCTCATTAAATGCTTCCACACAGAAATAATAATCCTGATCGGTGGTAAGAGATTTCATAAGTAATTCATTATTGCCATATACCATCCAGGAGCTATAAAGTTTATCGGGAGCAATACCCCATAACACATTATATCCCTGTGCACCTTTGACCGGTTCCCAACTGATAGTAATATCACGACGGTCCGCGTGGCGATCAAGGGTTAATTTCTTCGGCTGTTGCGGCGTTTTCCCCATACCCAATCCAAATACCCGAAGTTCAGAAATTGCCAGGTTCGGGGTCGGTACATCTATGTTCTTATAGCGGATATAACGCGCAGATTGAGATTGTCCGAGTTCAACATAATCATTCGGGGTATCTTTATAACTTTCTTTGCGGTCAACCAATATTTCCCAATTCTGTCCATCCAGTGAACCCTCAATCACATAGCGGTGACGAAGCCCTTCATAACGACCATACATATCACTTTGGTAATCATGATAGTTGATCTGAATAGCAGATACAGCAGCCGGTTTTTCCAGATCGATCATTACCCATTGGCGTTCATCGTTAGTCTCAGCCAACCAGAATGTCTTAGTCAGTTCGTCAGTCAATGCAGAAGGTTGAAACTCTCCTTTTACAGTAGAGGCGGTAACCGGCTTACCGTAAGAGAGCAACATCCACCCTCGGAACTGTCCTGCCTTACCCGGCACGGCAGGAGCATAACGGGGATAATCTCCAAAACGGGTATCCACATGCATAATACCATCTTTATCGAATCCGGAGGGAAACATGCAGAGACGACGTTCCCAGTTCACATTGATGGAAAGAGACATCGAAGCAAAATGCCAATACTGCCCACCGGGACCAAGCACAGTGCTTCCATGCCCGGCACCATTCATATAACCACCCGGTTTATAAGATACCGGATTATGTTTCTGGTAGGTATAAGGTCCCATCGGATGATCTGCTACGTATACTCCGTCCGCATAAACATTGAATTCCGTACCCGGCGCACCATATTGCATATAGTATTTACCATTATGTTTTGTCAACCAGGGGCCTTCGATGTAACCGCCCAATACTGTATCCGTATGATTCTCACCAAAACGCTCCCAACCATGTTTAGGCATATCCAGATTGAAAAGTTCTTTCGTCTCCCCTTTCTTTGTAAAACGGTGATTTTTATCCAATTCCATACCCCGGATAGGATAAACATTGGAAGATCCCCAGAACATATAAGCTTTCCCATCGTCATCAATAAACAAATCAGGATCTTGCAGATTATGCAGAATGGCAGGCGTAGCTTCCCAATCACCGGAAGCAGGATCATCGGTATAAAGGATGCTCATAGAACCTGAAGGATCGCCTGCAACATAAAGCACAGAGTCCTTATAATTGTGTGCAGCCGGAGCATTGCATCCTTGAGGATACCAATTCTTACCGGGACGTACAAACTCCCAGTTCAATAAATCCCTGGAGCGCCAATAGCCGTGCGAACGCGTTACGAACATATAATATTCTCCGCGAAATTCCACTACTGCCGGATCGGCCCCCGAACGGTAAGAAATATCCCGGTCGGAATTATAAATCATATAGGTATAATCTATATTCAAGGGATTACAATATGTATCCTGACGCATATCCTGCGCCGGAAGAGTAGTCCACGCAATCAGGCAGACTATAGTCAATAACAGATGTTTCATTCTTTCGTTCTTTATATTACTTGCACAAATTCTGAGGAACTTCATATTGTTTTTGTAAACGTGCAAGTTCTGCCATTAGTTCAGCAGTTACTTTCTCCATTCCTTGCTTTCCGTACAGATTGTGCATTTCTGTCGGATCAGTTTTCAGATCATACAGTTCCCATTTGTCTTCCACATAGAAGTGCATTAATTTGTAGCGTTCCATCTTTACACCATAATGAGCACGGACACTATGAAATCCGGGAAATTCATAATAATGATAATAGAGCGATTTACGCCAATCACGCGGTTTCTTTCCCGTCTCTACCAACTCCCGGAACGATACGCCCTGCATATCCCGTGGCACTTCGATACCGCACATATCCAGAAAAGTAGGAGCAAAGTCTATGTTCTGCGTCAGTCCTGTTACCTGAGTTTCCGGCTTGATATGTCCGGGCCAGCGCATAACCATCGGCATGCCGAAAGATTCTTCGTACATGAAACGCTTATCAAACCAACCATGTTCTCCCAAGTAGAATCCCTGATCGGTAGTATAGACTACAATCGTATTTTTATCCAGTCCGGTACGTTTCAGATAATCAAGAATCTCTCCCACACTTTCGTCTACACTCGCTACAACTCCCATATAATCTTGCAGATAACGCTGGTATTTCCATTCCGCAACTTCTTTGAATGAACGTTTTCTGGAGTGGAATTCATTATTTCTATCACGGTATGCATCAAGAAAGCGACGGCGTTCATCCGGCTCCATTGTCCCCAGAAAAGCATGCGGCCAAGGGTCGAACAGTAAACTGTCACTATCCATACCGGTAACCATCTTCAGATCGTGTCCTTCGTACATGTCACAATAGATATTCATCTTTTGCATCTGTGCCGCATAACGACCCTCATAAACATCAAAATAATTATCAGGAAGTGGAAAAGTAGTATGCTCATACAGATGGTAATGTCTTTCTGCGGGTACCCAGTTTCTATGAACAGCTTTGTGATGCATCATCAGAAAGAAAGGTTTGTTCTTGTCTTTCCGTCCGTCGAGCCATTCTTCCGTGTACTTAGTAATCAAATCCGTCACATACCCCAAATGACGTGTGGTATCATTTTCAGTAATAAAATGCGGATTACAATATTCTCCCTGATCATCCAGAATCATCCAATGATCGAAACCTGTAGGCTTAGAAATAAGATGCCACTTACCAATAACAGCTGTCTCGTAACCATTTGCCTGCAATATCTTCGGAAGGGTCTGTTGCGTACCGTCAAAACCTTTCGCCCAGTTCTTCATGAAACCATTCTTATGGCTATGTTTACCGGTAAGTATGGCAGCACGACTCGGCCCGGAAATAGAATTGCAACAATAGTTATTCTGGAAAACTGCTCCTTCATGCCCGATACGGTCAATATTCGGAGTCGGTGCCACTTTCCCTATAGGATGACCATAAATACTCATAGCCTGACGGGCATGGTCATCACTCATAATAAAAATAATATTGGGGCGTTCGTTACGGACTTCCTGCTCTTGACCTTGCAGAATGGAGGAAGGCACAAAAGGTAAGACGACAAGCCCCAAGGATAATTTAGAAGTCATGGCACTATCGAATTGTCAGATTAGCCTGAATAGGCGCATGGTCGGATAAATAGCCATTGTCCGGCTTGTCTGCTATCACTCTGAATTTATTGGCTACCACCTGTCCATTGACAAAAATAAAGTCGATCAACTGGCGTTCTTCAACCGGAATACGCCCAAAATCATGGAAACTCCACGCAGGACCATAAACTACGTCAGATGTGGAATAAGTATTCTGCATTCCCCCTTCCGTAAGAACAGAAATCGGGTCTGAATCAACAGTACCATTAAAATCTCCCGTAATAACCACCGGTAAGTCCAAGGCTATCTCACGTATCTTTGCAAGCAACAAAACTGCACTTTCACGACGGGCAACCTTACCAATATGGTCAAAATGTGTATTAAAGGCAGCCAATTCTTTACCACTGACTTTGTCCTTAAGAACAGCCCATGTCACAATGCGTTCGCAAGCAGCATCCCAGCCTTTTATTCCAATAGAATCGGGTGTTTCACTCAAACCGAAATTTCCACTTTTCACAAGATCGAAACGATCGGTCTTATAAAACAGGGAACAGTATTCCCCTTTTTCTTTTCCATCGGCACGCCCCACACCTAAAACCGTATATTGTGGAAGACGGTTCTTCAGGTCGTCCAACTGGTTCTTTAATACTTCCTGCATACCTACTACATCCGGAGCATAATAAGTAATCATTTGTGCCGCAGCATCTTTACGATATTTCCAGTTATTCAAACTATCCGCTACATGGTCCAGACGAATATTGAATGACATCACATCAACCTTAGCTTCCGGCTGCTTGCTGCACGAAGCAACAAGCAGAACGAAAGCAACTAATACACTATTAAAAAACATGTTTTTCATAATTATGTAACCTTTTTAATTTAAGTATGGTGTTTTAAATCCTAACTTCTTCAATCCTTTTTGTACATCCGGATGACTCATAAACAATTTCCATATTAAACCTGTACGATAATTTTCTATCATAACAATAATAGGTCCCTGATCTATAGCCAGATAAGATGGCGCAAACCAATCAGCAGTCAGGTTGAATGCATCCTTGAAACCATATTCCCCCCAAAGCTTATCGCCAAGCTCTTCATAGAAATAGCGCATGGCCTGCAATGAATATTCCGGTGCATAAGGAATAGACGACAAGGCGGCTGTTGGAGTAATAACACCACGGTCATTACCAGGACAATGCGCAGAGTACCCTTTATCACCATCACTGGCTGTCAGTCCCCAGCACTGTTCTCCATACCCTTTATACCCTTTCGGATTATCTATGCAATAAGCACGATTAATCAGAGTATGTGCTTTCATCTGTTCTTCATAATCAGCATAATAATCTTTCAAGCCACGCGGATCAAGTCCCATATAAGAATAATGGGTAAAGAACAAAGGTCCGCCATAATCACTTCCCAATGGCAAGGTTATATCGTAATACTTCTTACCATTCTTGAAAACGATAGAATTGGCCCACCCTTTATGATATACCGACTCTGCAATGGGATAAGTGGGTGAAGAAGCAGCAAGTATATACGTAATATGACACTCATTATGCCCTTTTATCTGATGGTTCATCGACCAACCGTTATTGGGTGACCAATGCCAATAGAGTACATCCTCACCACCTTTAGTAAACCAATTCCATTCAGCCTGACGCCACAGGTCATTAATAAGACCACGGATACGTCTTTCCACCTGATTATCTTTGTTGAAATACTGATGTGCAGCCAGCAGCCCTTCGAACATGAAAGCAGACTCTACCAGATCGGCACCATCATCTTTCCTACTGAAAGAAATGGTTTCTCCGTTCTGCCCATTTATCCAGTGCGCCCAAATGCCATGGTAACTGTCCGTATTCTTATCATTCAGAAAGCTGACTATTTTCAGCATACGCTCTGCCGCTTGTTCACGCGTTACAAATCCACGTTCTGCACCGACAATAATAGCCATTACCCCAAAGCCGGAACCACCAATGGTAACAATATCGTCATTACCGTTACTACGTTCGCGTGCCAAGCCCGAAACCGGATGTCCATAATCCCAGAAATAACGGAAAGTCTGTTTCTGCACGAGGGTCATCAGTTCTTCATCAGACAAGTTCTTCCCCTTCTTACCACCGGAAGCTGCCGGTAGCAGGCTAAACGGGTAAAGCAGAAGCATCACATATATTATAAGTCTCATCATATATTCTATTTATCAGTTTAGTGCAGGGCTTTCAAAGCCTAACTTTTTCATTCCCTGCTGAATTTCCGGAATAGCCATGAATAAATTCCAAAGCATTCCTGTCCTATAATTTTCTATCATACAAATGATCGGTCCCTGATCGATAGCTATACACTGGTTATCATACCAATTAGCTGTCAGGTTGAAAGCATCTACAAAACCATAATCTCTCCAGAGTTTATCACCCATCTTATAATAGTAGAAGTGCAATGCAGACATCGACTCTTCCGGAGTATAAGGAAATGCAGACAATGCAGCCGTAGGAGCAATCACTCCTTTATCATTTGTAGGTGAATGTGCCGAATAACCATTATCACCATCACTAGCTGTCAACCCCCAACAAGAGGCTCCATAACCAGCATATCCCTTAGGATTCTCCTTACAATAATTATAATTGATCAGAGTATGGTTTTGATTCTGTTCCCAATAATCAGCATATTGATCTTTCAGTCCTTTCGGATTAATGCCCAAGAAGGAATATTGAGATAAGAATAACGGTCCACCCTTATCAGCTCCCAGCGGAAGCTTGTATCCATAGTAGGTATTACCATTCTTCAAACCGCCATTCCTTGCCCATCCAGCTTCATAAACCGCCTTATCGATAGGATAAGTAGGAGAAGAAGCTGCAAGCACATAAGTTATCAGGCACTCATTCCAACCTCTGATCGGAAGATTCTTCTCAAATCCATAGTTCGGGCTCCAATGCCAATACAGAACAGACTCTCCACTTTTCTGAAACCAGGTCCATTCAATAGCTTCCCACAAGCGGGTTATATCAGAACGCAACTTACTCTCAGCTTCCGAACCGTCCTTGAAGTATGCACGTGCTGCAAGCAGTCCCTGGAAAAGTAAAGAGGTTTCTACCAGATCCGCACCATCATCTTTATCACCAAATGGCTTTGTCTCACCGGTTGCGCCGTTAATCCAGTGTGCATAGGCTCCATGATAACTCGTACACTCTTTATCCAGGAAAGTTACAATCTTCTGCACTCTTTCAAGAGCTTCCTGTCGAGTTACAAATCCTCTTTCAGCCGCTACCAGCATCGCCATCACTCCAAATCCTGTTCCTCCGGTAGTAACAACATCACCGGAAGTTGTTCTTTCGCGTGCCATACCGGAATGTGCATGACCGAAGTTCCAGAAATACTTAAAAGTTTGTTTCTGCACCAAAGTTAATAAATCCTCGTCAGGAATGCGATCAAACTTATCCGAATCATCCATCCCTGTACGGATTTCATAGACTTTGCCATTGGTAAGAAATACTCCGGAGGTGGATTTCACCCCCGGATTGATCACCAGTTTATATGAGGAAAAACTTTTAAAGCCACCTGTTGGAGTCAATGAGAGTTTATCCTTTCCCTGTAGTTTTGAATCATATGCCACCGCCTGATCATTCAGTTTCAATATGATATTACTCTGAATCGTAGCTTCATCCACTGCATCTGTGAATGTAAGCACAATACTGGCATTGGGAGCTACATTTTCAAAGGAACTCTGATCCTGTTTCTCACCAATGGATATACTTTGCAGTTCAAATTTTCCGGGTGTTTCCGAAGCATCATCTTTACTGCAAGAAATCAGTAATAAGGACAGTATGAAATAAACAGCTCTCATATTCACTCTATTTCTAACGGTCATCATTCTTTTCCTGAATAAAGTTGCTTGATATCAGAAGCAGATATAGCTCTGTCATAGAAACGGAACTGGTCTAACTGTCCCGGAAAATTGGATGCCCAACTCTGTGCTCCTGCACCTTCTGTCAAACTGGGTTTTGTGCTAAACTGAAATGCTCCGATAGCAAATGTACCCAAATCTTTAAATTTAAGCTTTCCATAACCGGGCAGCTCTTTTGTAAATGCACTTTCACCATTCCGGTAAACTGTTACTGTCGAATTACTACCATCATAAACAAATGCCATATGAACCCATTCGGTACCAAAAACATTGTCTATCTTAGCTTCTACCCATCTCTCATCATTATCCTTTACGGATGTACAGTTATACAGGTGCATCTTGAAGAAAGCCTGGGTCTCACTACTTGTATTTTCCAGATAGATATCAAAGTTACCCCAGAAAGTCTTGGTATTAGGAATACTGAAGACACCATATGCGGAAGTATTTCTCGTTGTTTTCATCCAGAAAGCCACCGTACAACTTCCTAAATCGGGTATGGAATCGGTCAGATAAGAAGGAACACGGGCTAACAGATACGTATCTTTTGTACCTTGATAAGCTTGTCCGTTGATTCCATCAGTATAAGTAATATCCCCTCCGGCACTCATGAGGAAGGTGTAATTGCCCTTATCACGCATATCATTCTCAAAAGGCAAGAACAATTTCATTGGTGAGAACACTTTGGGAGCAGAACTATCCGGATAATCAAAAGCCGGATGATCCATATCCTGGAAACAAGATTGCAAAGTGAGTGCTGACACACAAAATGCCAACAATAAATAAATATATCTTTTCATGGTCATTACTATATGAATTAATAATTAGGGTTTTGAACTAACACGCCATTTGATTTGTCAATTTCGTCTTGAGGCAAAGGCAACAATGCATGCTTATCCTGGTAACCGGTCTTTCCGGCTGCATGCAGCACTTCCTTAGCTATTCCCCAACGTACAAGATCATAGAAACGGTCGAATTCCATACCCAACTCAACACGACGTTCATGACGAATAGCTTCCCGCAATTCACTCTGATTATCAGTGGTAACCTCCGGCAAGATATTAGCATTCGTACCACGGGCACGGGCACGTACCATCTCAAGATATCTTCTTGCACTCGTATTATCACCCAGTTCGCAAGCAGCTTCCGCAGCCATCAGTACGACATCCGAATAACGGATCAGACGAATATTCACCCAATATCCCCCCTTTGTATACTTTTCACGTAAAGCCGGATCCGTATACACTTTCTTATTAAAGTACTTTGCTATCACATCAGCATTGGCAACCGGCTTTTCTCCATAAGGTTTGTTTGCTGGAATGGTCGAAGGATCTTCTCCCGTTCTAATAAAATACAATAGAGTCTCATCCTTTCTCGGATCACCTTCTTCGAATGCATCAGCCAATAATTGAGTAGGAGTATGTTGCCCCCAACCTAAATTCCATTCACCGGCTCCACGGCATCCTTGTACCGAAGCATACTGGCTACCAATTTCGTTGGAACCCGGAAGAGCAGCAGTAGCAGTACATTGCAGTTCTAAAACAGATTCACTACAGTTTTCACCTTTCTCACGGAAAATATCTTCATAAGGTGTATTCAAATTATATAAACCGGAAGAAATAACGTCCTCTGCTGCCGCACGCATATTGTTCCAATCATTACGCATCATATAAGTACGGGCATGTAAGGCACGAGCCGCTCCCCAGCTAAGACGACCGACATATTGTGCTTCCCAAGTCCTCGGCAAGTAAGATTCTGCATTTGTCAAATCTTCATCAATCAAAGTATATATCTGAGCAACAGAAGATTTGGGAATATTGGCATCTGCTACACTCCCTACTTTAAAATCAATCAAGGGCACTTCGCCAAAAGCACGTACCAAATTGAAATAACAGAAAGCACGCATCAATAAAGCCTCTCCCTTATTGACTAAGTCACCGCCTGTCAATGAAGGATTCGACTTCATCTCCTCCAATACATCATTTGCTTTATGAATCAAGGTATAATTGGCATTCCAGTAACTTTTTATCATGCCATTACTTGCAGCATATTCAAAATCATCAAACATTTTTCCTGTTGCAGATCCGTCAGACAGTGTACTACCCTTTTCCGCATCTTCCGAACGCATACCATGAATAGCCAACGCCGTATTTCCGGAAACAATATGATAACCGCGAAGCAAGGCATACATGTTAAAAATCTGTGTTTCATAAGTACCACCAGTCAGGTCATCTTCAGTCAATACTCCTTGCGGTTTCTGATCTAACAGGTCACTGCATGACATCTGGGAACATCCCAGTGCCAAAGCCATCACATAATAAAATATCTTTTTCATACTGATCGTTTTTCTTTTATTAGATTTCATGTTTAGAATGATAAGTTAAAGCCTAATGTATAAACTACAGGCATCGGATAACCTCCACCATCTACACCAAACGCTGTTGCACTACCACCAACTTCAGGAGTATATCCGGTATTGCGGCTCCATGTTTTAGGATTCTGCACATTACCATAGATACGTAAAGATTGCAGTTTAATGCGATTCAACAAACGGGGATCAAAGGTATATCCCAACTCTATGTTACGGATACGGAAGAAACTTCCGTCTTCTACATAGTAAGAAGAGGCTTCCAGATTTACAGAACGGGATGGATCAAGAATCGGATCCCAGTTGGATGTTCCTTCACCATGCCAACGGTTCAAATGCCCTGTACGATAGTTGAATTGTGCATAAGCACTACTATCCCAGTTACGATAAACCTCATTTCCATAAACACCCATCATATCTACACTCAAATCAAAATTCTTGTAACCCAGATTTACGCTAAAACCATAAGTAAAATCCGGAGTAGGATTACCAATCATAGTACGGTCTTTCTCTGAGATAATACCGTCACCATTTACATCGGCAAACTTCAAATCGCCCGGCTTCACAGAAGCTACCTGGTTAGGTGCTGAAGTTTCTATATCGGTTTCATTCTGATAAACACCTGCCACTTTGTATCCATAGAAGTAGCCGATAGGATATCCTTCAGATACACGGGAAACACCATTAATTATTGAGTAATCCTTGCTTATCAATGATACAACTTCATTATCAATAGTCGTTAGATTGGCTGAAACACCATAACGCCAGTTTTCACCGATTTTATCGCTCCAGGATGCTGCCAACTCAAAACCACGGTTACGAATCTCTCCTGTATTCTGCAATGCAGGAACCGTACCTGAAAGACCGGGAACACTTGTCAGCAAATCTTTGGTTGTCTTATTGTAATAAACAGGAGAAATCTGCATGCGACCATCCAACAGATGCATATCAAAACCAACTTCCCATGAATAGTTACGCTCCCAACCCAATGTCTGTGAAATCAGTTTATCCGGTCCCTTACCTGCAATAACATTATCACCAAAGACAGCAGAACCCGAACTTGTAATATTAGGATAGGCCGGATAGCGGGAACCTCCTGTATTCTGGCTTCCCAAAACACCCCATGAGCCTTTCAACTTCAGATAATCGATTACATTCTGTTTCTTCATGAATGCTTCTTCACTCATAACCCAACCGGCACCGAATGAATAGAAATTATCCCATGTATTTCCTGTTCTCTTAAATACGGAAGAACCGTCACGACGATAAGAAGCATTCAGCAAATAACGATTTTTATAGTTATACAATGCACGGAACAGATAGGACATTGTAAACCGTTTATATTGGGATCCACCATTAGTAGCTGATGTAGCATCATCAATCATAGTAATCCACCACTTATCTATATCTTCGCCAATGGGAACACCATAACCCGGCAATTGACTGCGGCCACCCGATAAATCAGAATATTCATTATAATTCGTAGTAAGACCGGCAGTCAGAGTTAAACCATGATCACCAAACTGGTTAATATAAGTCAATACATAATCGGACTGTGCAGCCATTGATGTAGACTTCGACTGACTGATACTTTCTTTATCCGTCAATCTTTCTTTACCACCTTCTACATCCGGGTTATACACATAAATAAGCGGAGAATAAGAACGTGACTGGCTGGAAGCATAATCCAGGGAGAAAGTAGCCTTAAAGGTTAGATTCTTCATCAAATCAAGCTCTCCGTAGATATTTCCTGCCATACGATAATTTGCAGATTTATTATGAGCACCTCTCAACACGGGTTCAATCATAGGATTCCAAACCTGAGCACGCTGAAAATCAGGAAGAGTATGTAAAAGACCGCTTTCCGCATCATAAACAGGAGCAATCGGAGCTGCTTTCAAAGCAGAGCCTACACCTTTTGCATCAGGATATAATGCACGTACACCGTTCACCTGGAAACCAAAACGTAAGAAGTCGGTTACTTTATGTTCACTATGCAAATTCACAGTAAACTTATTCAGCTTTTCACTCTTAATGGAACCTTCTTCCATTACATATCCCAAGCCCAGATAAAACTTACTTCTATCTCCCGAAGCTGTAATGCTAACCGTATTGTTAGTAAGGAAACCTGTTTGGAACATCTCATCCTGCCAGTCAGTATCTGCATTCCATACTGTATAATCGTACGGATCGCCACCCTGATTCATGCGTTGTTCATTATAAAGCATTTTGAACTGCTCTGCATTAGTCAGGCTAACGCGGTCTGTAACCTTTTTCCAACCCACCGAACCATTAATACTGACCTGAGTCTTACCTTCTTTCGCCTTCTTAGTAGTAATGATAATAACACCATTAGCACCACGCACACCAAAAATAGCCAAGGAAGAAGGGTCTTTCAGGATTTCCATAGATTCAATATCCGCTGTATTCAGATAGTTGATGTTATCCGTAAACAGTCCGTCCACTACATATAAAGGAGTATAACCATTGATGGAGTTTGTACCGCGAACACGAATTTCCGGATCCTGCCCGGCACGTCCTGTATTGATAACCTGCACACCGGCAACCTTACCTTGAATAGAAGCCAAAGGATTGGTAGACGGTTTTGAAGCAATCTCGGCAGCTTTCACTGTTACAATAGAACCGGTCAAATCACGCTTCTTGGCACTACCATAACCTACTACTACAACTTCTTCAATGAGCTGGCTATCCTCTTCCATCATAAGATTCACTGTAGAACGCCCATTAAGCGCCACTTCCTGTTCCTTCATACCAATATAGCTGAATATCAAAGTGGCATTTGCCGGTACGCCAGGAATCTGGTATTTTCCGTCGATATCCGTAATAGTTCCCATATTCTCCTGTCCTTTTACCCGAACAGAAGCACCTATAACAGTTTCGCCTGTCTTATCTGTAACGACACCCGAAACTGTAATCTTGTTCTGCGCCATCGAAACGACAGCAAACAGCAACATCACACATGTAATTAATAGATTTCTTTTCATTTTGTATTGATTTAAAATTACTCTGCAAACGTATAGCAATAATTGATTTAAGTCAAAAAACAGGCTACCACAAGAGTACCACGCCTAAACATGGTACTACTTTATAACTACTACATACTCGCAGAACTAATTAGTTATCAGATATTTATTTTTAATAAAGTTTCTGTATTCGTTCTTTATCTATCTACTACCAGGCAGATACTTATTGAAGCGAAAATAGGGCCTTATTCACATCACGGCTATCACCACCTATCATTACTTCAAAGTCGCCCGGTTCACACACAAAATCCAGATTGTAATTGTAGAACTTCAACATATCAGCTGTTAGCTTGAAAGACACTTGTTTGGATTCACCGGCTTTCAGGAAGATTTTTTCAAAGCCTTTCAGTTCTTTCACCGGACGTGTTACACTGCCTATAAGATCGCGGATATATAGCTGCACTACTTCCGAACCGTCATACTTACCTGTATTGGTTACCGTTACAGTTGCCGTAATCTCTCCATTGATATTCATGGACGATTTATCCAATGTAATATCACTATAAGAGAAAGTAGTATAGCTCAAGCCATATCCAAATGGATAAAGCGGTTCGTTATCTACATCCAGATAATTGCTACGGAACTTCTGGAACCAGGCCCCTTGAGGCAAAGGACGACCGGTATTCTTATGGTTATAGAACAAAGGAATCTGTCCTACACTCTTCGGGAAAGTAGCAGTAAGTTTACCACTCGGATTTACATTTCCAAACAGTACATCACCAATGGCAAGAGCAGCTTCACTACCACCAAACCACACATTCAGAATAGCAGGTACATTTTCCTGCTCCCAATTCAATACTAACGGACGACCGGTAAACAACACCAATACCACCGGTTTGCCGGTTTTCAACAATTCCTGCAAAAGTGCACGTTGCGTATCCGGCATTTCGAGGTCTGTACGACAACTGCTTTCACCGCTCATCTCGGAAGACTCACCCAAAGCAGCAACAATCACGTCAGACTTGGCAGCTACAGCAAGTGCCTCATCCAGCAGTTCCTTATCTGTACGATTGTCACGATGCAGGGTACGGCCAAACATAGTAGCACGTTCTTCGTATTCGGCATCACTCATCAGATTACTTCCTTTAGCCGTAAGAATTTTAGCCTTGCCTCCCACTACTTCTTTCAGACCTTCAATCAAAGAAGGATATTTGTTCATCACAGCAGCCACACTCCACGTACCCGGCATATTGCTACGGCTATCAGCCAAAGGGCCTACTACAGCAATGGTACCTTTCTTTGCCAGAGGGAGTACACTATTCTCATTCTTCAAGAGAACAAAGCTTTCCGAAGCTGTCTTACGGGCTATAGCACGGTGTTCTTTCGTAAAGATTTGTTTTTTAGGACGGGTTATATCACAATATTTATAGGGGTTATCAAAAAGGCCCAGCTTATACTTAGCTTCCAGAATACGGCGACAAGCAGCATCAACAGCCTTTACTGAAACTTTTCCTTCTTCCAGAGATTTCTTAAGTGTGCTTGTAAAAGCATCGCTCACCATATCCATATCGACACCTGCATTCAGAGCCAGGGCTGCAACTGTTTGTGTATCCCCCATACCATGATCGGTCATTTCAGTGATACCGGTATAGTCCGTCACAACGAACCCATCAAAGTTCCACTGCTTACGAAGTACATCGGTCATCAGCCACTTATTTCCGGTAGCCGGTACACCATCCACTTCATTGAATGAAGCCATCACACTACCCACACCTTCTTCCACGGCAGCCTGATAAGGTAACATATATTCGTTGAACATACGTTGATGACTCATATCCACTGTATTATAGTCGCGTCCGGCTTCTGATGCCCCATATAACGCAAAGTGCTTCACGCAAGCCATAATCTCATCATTACTACTCATATCTTTCCCTTGATAACCACGTACCATAGCACGCGCAATTTCCGCTCCTAAGAAGGGATCTTCACCATTCCCTTCGGACACACGTCCCCAACGGGGATCACGGGAAACATCCACCATCGGACTGAATGTCCAGCAAATACCATCAGCACTGGCTTCGATAGCAGCAATACGTGCAGATTCTTCAATAGCTTTCATGTTCCAGGTACAGGATAGTCCCAAAGGAATAGGGAATACCGTTTCGTATCCATGAATTACATCCATACCAAATAAAAGAGGAATACCCAGACGACTTTCTTCTACTGCCTGTTTCTGAACGTCACGAATACGCTCCACGCCTTTCAAGTTAAAGAGTCCACCCACTTCACCGGCACGGATACGTTTAGCCACATTGCTACTCTTGGCTTGTCCGGTAGTTATTTCACCCGTAACAGGTAAGTTCAACTGGCCGATTTTCTCTTCCAGCGTCATCTTCTTCATCAGATCATCAATGAAGCGATCCATATCGACAGGGGATTTTTGTGCTTGCACATTGGCAGATACCAGCACCAATAAAATTAAAAACGATTGTACCTTAAGGATTAATTGTCTCATGCTTTTCATTCTTTATTATTTTTGGAGAAAAATGATTTCGCTGCAAATAAAGAGAAAGCACCTTAAACCGCCACAATACAGAGCTACAACAAAAGTACCTTTAGTGCAAAACAAAAAAAAAGGAGGTACTATTTTAGTACTTCCTTTCACATTATTACGTTAAGAATCAACTATTTAAAATTAATCATAAAATCCGTCAGACTATCTTCCTGAGATAGATTAAATTTCTTACGCAAGCGATATCTTGCCGCATCTACGCCCCTCACCGATATGTTCAGCAGCTTGGCAATCTCTTTTGTCGGCATATTCAGGCGGAGTAAAGCACAGAAACGTAAATCACCTGCTGTCAGATCCGGATATTGTTGTTTCAGGTTTCGGAAGAAGTTCTCATGTATCCGGTCAAAATTCGCCTGGAACATATTCCAGTTTTCCTCATCTGAAACGATACTTTGATTAATCAATACTAAGAGCTTATCCAAGTTCTTCCGCGTATACTGCCCTGATAACTTCTGCTGTTGTATTTCTTCTTTCAACGAATTCAAAAACTCCTGATGGGCAATATTGGTCATCACAACTCCGGACAGCTCTTTACTCTTAAAACGTAAATCAGCTTCCAGTTGCTCTTTCTCCAATTCGATAATCTTCTTTTCCTGTATTTCTATCTCAGCTTGATGGGCAATGCGTTGCTGTTCAATCACCCTGTCTTTCTTCTTCTTCACAGACTGATAAACGATGTATTGCAACAACAATAACAACAACAGCCCAATCAGAACATAACCGGTGATAGCCCAATATGATAGATACCAAGGTCTCAAGACTTCAAAAGGTAGCGTTACCGATGCCAATACTTCATTCTCATTATAAATCTCAGCTTTGAAAACATACGACCCAAATGGCAAACGGGTATATTTCTTCTGCAGGCTGCGGTCACCTTCCACCCACTGATCGGATAGTCCTTCCAATTTATATCTTACCTTGTAAGTATAGTCATTATAAACCGGATAGCATAAAGAGAAGCATACGGTATTCAAATCTGCATCAATCTTGTTCTCTTTTTGCACCGACAATCGTTTTATTTTTCCCGTCCACTCCGACTCAGTCGTTATAGCCGAGATCCACAAAGAGCGCCTAATAGAGGACTTGTACAAAAGAGAACTATCTGAATCAATTCGGGCAACAGCATTATTCAAGCAGAGATAGGAACTGCCACTCGCCTTGTCATAAACCATCGCTGCTCTCTCCTCTATAGACAAACCATCAAACAAAGAAAACGGAATTCTATGTTCAATCCGGAAAACATTCATCTCACATTTCACCAAATATGCCATCTTACTGCTGACAAACCAGTATAGATTGCCTTTTGCATGACTCACACTATGTATTCCTTTCAAATCCGCCAATTGTTCATTCATCGATTCATAAGGAATAATAGAATCATTCATATCTTCGTAAGTGTAAAACGTTTCCCCATTTGAAAAAACAACCCGTCCGTTGATCTTAAACAAAGAGAAGTCCCCATCTTTCACATCACCCAGTTCCATATAGGTTCTGACATCTTCTACCCGTTTCAGATCCGGATTAATCCGAAAACGGAATAATCCTTTCCGTAAATGCTTCACCCAGATATTCCCCTGGGGATCCATCTCGATCTCCCGCACCATGTGGGTAAACCCGCCTAACGACCGCAGAAACTTCCAGATGCCCGAAGACTCCTCATTGTATAAATTCAGAAACGTATAGGTGCCTTGCAATAAGAACGAACGTCCTTCCAGATTGACTTCTTTCATACACATCGCTCCTCTCACATCCGAAATCAGCAATGCCTGCGAGCCCGATATCTGAAAAGTTCCTTTATTATGTCCACATAAAATCTGTTTTCCCCATTCACCAACGAACCATGCCTGCTCTTCCAGTCCCGGAACAAGTTCGGGGAGTCTGTTCCTAATCCTGTAAAGTCCTTGATTGGAAGCGATATAAGCCTCATCTTCTTTCACCAGCACATCATAGACCATTCCTATTTTCCGGTAAGGAGGCTCATAGTAATACACCAGGGAGTTATTTTGTATATAGGCTATACCTTCATCCAAAGCTGCCCAGACATTGTTATCGGCATCACAATATAACCCTAATACAGTATTATTCTGTAAGCGACTATCCGTATTCTCCTTCCAAAGTAAACGTCCTTCTTTATCTATTGCATAAATTCCATTAGAAAGCGTACCGATAATATAGCAACTGTCTTTTGTCATTACAGCCCGGTTTACAGAGTACTTTTCGAGTTCAGCATCACATTCTGTATGCCACTTCAGTATCTTTCCATTCTGGTAAACAAAACCGCCACTCTTTTGTGTCAGGAATAAAACCCCGTCATTATACGGAAGTCCTGCCACCACATCACTGTTTCCCAGTAATTTTCGTTCAATCAGATTTTCCAGCCCATTCTTTGCAAGAATGAAAAGCCCTCCGTTTATCTGTTGAGAATAAACCGTATCACCTACCTGAAACAGATTCAAAGGAAGAGTTTTTGTACGAATCCCCTTCACGGTATGCCCGTCATAAAAGAACAGAGAACCGAAAGATTGAAATACAATCTCCCCATGTGCCGACGTAATCGTCCAGATTTCATCATTATGGAACCGGAAATCTTTCGCCTCATCTTTTAAAGAGTGGTACACAAGGCTATCCAATGAATTACGTTCGAAATATCCGAACTCTTCGAAAGAGCCCACAAATATTTTACCGTCTTTACCGATATATACAGAGCGTACTATATTCCTGGAAGGTAATTCATGAAGCTCCCAGCTATTTCCATCAAACTCCAGCAGACCTTTGTTATTGCCAATATACATAACTCCCCTATCATCCTGGGTGATAGACCAGTTCTGAATACCTGCATTATAATCTGATACGGAATAGCTCCTCACGATGGGAGAGAAAGGAATAGAGGAACCACGTGATAAGCTACTAAAAAGAGAAAATATGCAAAATAACAACAGAGATATTCTCATATATATTGATTTACAAGTAACCTGCCAGCAAAGGTAATTGTTTTCCACCAAAAAACCGGATAACTTTATGGATTATCTTTTCCGAAAAGGTAAAGATAAACCGTAAAATTATCCGGTTACTTATTTTAAGAAGCTACAAGCTATAGCCTACACTACATAGTCAAAAATCATCAGACTGCTTTTTCGGTATGAATTATAATTCACCAAGCTTGTTTCTTTCCCCTTCTCTTTTATGACCGTAGCTTCCGGTACGCTCAGCATTTTCTTATACTCCTCCGAGTTGCCCAGCACCTTCGTTGCTTCGTTCAGGTCATTGTCATCCTTCAGTTGCTGGATGATGCCGCCACGCTGGAAATAATAGCGTTTAATGATATCCTGTGCTATCATGTTCTTGATATCTTTTGCAAAGTAATCCAGGTCACGGTCCAGATTATGGCTAAGCTTCTGTTCAAGTGCCTTGAATTCTTCGGAAGCATCTTTCATATAGCCTTCAAATTCTGCCATTTCTTTCAGGTTCTTCAGAATTTTCTCACTCTGCTGGTCATATTTAAAGTCCGCCTTCTTCACCATTTCCTTAAACTCTGCATAATCAGCATCCGTCACTTCGAAATTCTCGGGAGAAGCGATTGTAGGATGCTTCAGGCAGTATTGCGTAGCATAATTAAAGATCAGATTATCATTCACCAGATAGAACAAAATATTAGGTAACTTTTCCTGTTCCACTGCAACGTCCGGTGTCACACCACCGCCATCACGCACTTCACGTCCGATAGCCGTATGGAATACGGTAGTCAAACTATCAGGAATACGTCCTACACTACCATCCGGATTACGATGCTTGTAGTCTATCGCCTGTACACAACGACCACTGGGAATATAATATTTGGAAGTAGTCACCTTCATCGTACCACCATAAGGCAAAGTACGCGGAACCTGCACCAAGCCTTTTCCAAACGTGCGATTGCCCACAATCACTGCCCGGTCATAATCCTGCAATGCACCCGCCAGAATTTCCGAAGCAGAAGCCGTACCGCTATTTACCAATACAGCAATAGGAATATCCGTATCCAACGGTTCGCGCAAGGTCTTATACGTATTGCTGGCTTGTTTTATCTTGCCTTTCGTGGTTACAATCGTCTTGCCACGAGGCAAAAAGTAATTGGCTATCTCTACAGCTTCTTCCAACAAACCACCGCCATTATTACGTAAATCGATCACCAATGAAGTGATACCCTGTTTCTTTAAATCAAGGAAAGCTTTCTTAAACTCTTTGGAAGGATTTCCGGAGAAAGTACTCAGGTTGATATAACCGATATTGTTATCCAGTTTGCTGTAATAAGGAATAAACGGCAACTGGATGTTCTTACGGACAATTGTAAAATCTAATGGCTTTGCCTCACCGGGACGCTCAACCTTCAGTTGGAAACTTGTCCCCACCTGTCCACGAAGCATTTTACTCACATCCGTATTTCCGGTCAAATCCTTTCCATCTATTTCAAGCAAGATATCACCTGCTTTCAATCCCACTTCCGCAGCAGGCATATTTTCGTAAGGTTCTACAATCACCGTACGCTTCAGTTTCGGCTCATATCGAATGATAGAACCTATACCTCCATAAGAAGCCTTAAGCATTTGTTCCAGTTCACTACGATCCTCCTCCGGATAAAACTCCGTATAGGGGTCCAGCGAATACAGCATCGCATCGATACCCTCACGTATCGTCTTATTCGGGTCCAACGTATCTACATAGAACATATCCAGTTCCTTCACAATGGAGTTGAATATATCCAGGTTCTTTGCAATCTGGAAACTGCGGCTATCACCACTCTTGAAACTAAAAAAGACAACTGCACCTACTACTAACAGTAAAGCAGTTATCCAGCGTACTTTCAGTATTTTCTTCATATCCTGTTTATTATAGTTCACTGATTCTCGTTTTGATATCTTCCCACCACTCGACAGGCATTTCTGCACCGATCACCCGGATGATGCTTCCTGAAAGGATAGAACCTATCTTACCACATTTCTCCAGGGAATATCCGCAAGTCAGCCCATATAAAAAACCGGCAGCGAAATAATCACCTGCACCGGTCGTATCTATTACCCTGTCCACAGTGACAGCATGCACATGCACTTCTTCCGTACCTTTACGGATGAGTGATCCTCTGGCACCCAACTTCACAATAGCGATGCTACACATTTTGGCAATCACGTCCAGTGCCTCTTCAGGCTCCTTACCCGTAAATGCCTTGGCCTCCTCCTCATTGGCAAACACAATATCCACATACTTGTTTATCAATAAAGAGAAGAAATCATGGTCTTGCTCCACAATATTATAGCTTGCCATATCCAGGCAGATTTGCAATCCGGCTTCTTTTGCCAGTTCAATGGCACGAAGTATCATATCGTGATCCTGTACCAGATAACCTTCAATGAACAAATAAGTATAGCCCTTAAACATCTCCCGTGAAAGGTCTTCTGTCTTTAATGTAGCAGCAGCACCCAGGTAAGTACCGAAAGTACGTTCCCCGTCAGGCGATATAAAAGTGGAAGCTACCCCCGAAGGTAACTCGGAAGATACCAATAAATTTGCTTCAGTTCCCCGTTCCAACAAACTTTGCCGATAAAACTTTCCATATGCGTCATTGCCAACCTTACCAATGAATCCTGTTCCTGCTCCGAGGCATGCCATACCACGAATTGCATTTCCTGCAGAGCCCCCGGTGGCCAGTTCTGTTTCCATTTCACTGAAACACTCATTGATTATCAGCAGTTTCGTTTCATCAATCAGAGTCATGCTCCCCTTGGGCAATTCCATTTCGTTTAGAATTTGGTCGTCGTTGAGAGTAGCAAGAACATCAACAAGGGCGTTGCCCATTCCAATTATTTTGTCCATTTCGATATTTTTTTTGCAAAGATATTGCATATTTCAAAATATCCTATTACTTTTGCACCGCATTTGAGAAAAAACAACATTCTTCCTTAGCTCAGTCGGTTAGAGCATCTGACTGTTAATCAGAGGGTCCTTGGTTCAAGTCCAAGAGGAAGAGCGAAAAAAATTGAATGCATATTCTTCCTTAGCTCAGTCGGTTAGAGCATCTGACTGTTAATCAGAGGGTCCTTGGTTCAAGTCCAAGAGGAAGAGCAAAAAGGTTCGTCATTACGGCGAACCTTTTTTGTTTTCTGTCCTGCAAACAGCTGCATCAATGATACAGAATCTGCTGAATGCAGAGCCTTAATTTTTATATTAACATTATTTATACTATCCTTCGGCTACCGCCAATGTCAGCACACTAATGCGTACTCCTTCTACTTCATGAAAAACATCGGCACAAGCAGTAGTAGTAGAGCCGGTAGTCAACACATCATCAATGATCAGTACATGCTTTCCCACAAAATTCTCCGGATGACGAAGCCGAAAGATGCCATCCACATTCTCCCAACGTTCATAAGTCGATTTACGGGTTTGCGTATCCGTATGCTTCTCACGTATCACCGAAGATACATCCACAGGTAATCCTACTACCTGAGACACACCACGGGCAATCCATTCACTTTGATTGTACCCGCGCGCCCTCCTCTTACGGGGATGCAGAGGCACGGGGATAATGACATCTATACCTTCAAAGAAATCTGTTGTAGCCAACTCTGCAGCCATAAAACGCCCCATTATTGCACCCAGTTCTTTTCGTCCTCCATACTTGAACTGATGCAGTATCTTGCGAAAGTCACTCCCTTTGCGATAGAAAAAATAAGAAGTGGCACGTTCCAAAGGAATCTTTCCCCAGAACATACGCTCCACAAGGTTGTCTTTTACCTTATGGTAATTGGTACGGGGCATGTTAATGTTACAATGCGTGCAAATAGCCTCTTCACCTTCTGCAAGCGGAGCTCCACAAACCACACAACAACGTGGGAAAAAGAGATGAAACAGAGGGCCTAACCAGATTTTCACAGTATTTTTCATTAAGTAGTTTATTTATGTTACATCCCCAATGGAGGGACTTCTTGTATCAGTTGTTGTAACGTAGAATGCAGATGTCCGTTCGTAGCAATAATATGATGCCCTTCTATAAAACTTTCATTTCCATAGAAGTCGGTCACCCGGCCACCTGCCTCCAATACAAGCAACGCCGCCGCCGAATAATCCCATTTGCCGATGAACGCCTCCGCCCAGGCATCAAAACGTCCGGCAGCTACATAGCATATCGCTAAGGCAGCAGAACCGGTCATACGAATGCCACCTACTTTACCATACAGGTTATGTATCAGGTGTTCTCCCGTACGGGCATATTGGCATGAGTTATAAGGCAGTTCGACTACCAGAAAGGCATCTTCCATCTGTTGTACATTAGAAACCTGTATTCGCTGGCCATCTACGTAAGCGCCACCGTCTTTCCAACCATAGAAACACTCATCCCGGCAAGGATCATACACCACACCCAACAAGAGTTCCTCCCTGGAGCGAAGGGCTATACATACGCAGTAAGGTGCATTGTCATGGATATAATTCGTAGTCCCGTCCAGCGGGTCCACAACCCAGCAATAGGGTTCATCCTGATACACAGCCGAACCTTCTTCCGTAATAAAACCGGCTTCCGGCAACAATGCGGAGAGTTCAGCAACAATCTGCTTCTCCGATTCTTTATCTACGTAGGACACGTAGTCATGCGCATGTTTCTTTTCCACGCTCTCGCTACGGAATGTTTTTCTTTCTTCTTTCAAAAAACTTCCTGCATCCATAGCAATGCGGCAGACTTCCGCAGTAAGTGATGCTAAATCCATATTCGTACTTTTTTCTTCGTTATTCTATTATTTCCCGGGCGATCCAGGCACAAGCCTCAGCATCAGCCAATGCATGGTGATGCTGTTCCAACTCGTATCCAACATAGGCCGCTACCGTATGCAACTGATAATTGGGCAAACCTTTGATTCGCCTTCGTGCCGTACTCAAGGTACAATGAAATTCATAATCGGGGTAATCTAAGCAGTAAGTCTTGAAAACCGCTTTCAAACAACTTTCATCAAAACCTTTGTTATGCGCCACAAGCGGAAGCCCCTCTATAAGCGGTGCAATCTCTTGCCATACTACCGGAAATACCGGTGCTTCCGCTGTATCTGCCAATGTCAACCCATGTACCCGGGTATTCCAATAGGAGTAATACTCCGGTTCAGGACGAATAAGACTATAGTAATGATCTACAATCTCCCCATCCCGTACAATCACTACCCCGACACTGCACACACTGGTGCGTTGTTCATTGGCAGTTTCAAAGTCTATGGCAGCAAAGTTCTCCATAACAGCTCAAACAATTACTTAGCCTCGTCCACCTGCTGATAGATCAGGTTTCCTCGTTGGCTGATTGTCCATTTTCCATTCTCCTGGCGGACATTCTTTGTATCATCGTCTTCTACATTCCAGGCATAGTCTCCGCCCGGCAGCGAACGGCGATCCAATATTTCATTGGGTTGGTCACCGGAGAAGAATAATTCTACTTGCAATGAGTCGGGAGCAAAAACAATATACGCCGACTTTTCCTTATCCGCCACATCTTCCATGCGGACTCCTTTTTCCCAAAGACGAATGCAGTCTTTTTGCACTTCACTCCACGTATATCCGGCGGAAGCAATGCAGCCATGCTCGTCTTTATCATTACCTACAATATTACTTTCAGCCTTTTTATTTTTGGTATTACCACATGCTGTGAGTGCGACACTCGCACCCATTAAGAGCAATAAACAGATGTATCCTGCTTTCATAAGAATCATTCATTAATATTTCGTACGCCAAAAGTACAAATAAAGCCGAAAACTTCTCCATCTGCTTCACTCTTTTATTTTCCTTTTTACAAATTATGAATAGACTAAAACCATGATTATTTCCTTCCAGACAAAAGAGATGAGCCATACCATAACTGTATCAAAGTGGCACCAGCCTCACAGAATAAAAGGTTACATTTCAAATCATCTAAAGATTATATTTACACTTTCTGCTTGTACATTCAAAACTTTCTATATATATTGCCACCCTGTTTCCGTAAAATCAGTCTGATACATTTTATTTAGTCACTTATACTATTGGACTAATCAGAAACATTCTTAAAACAATATTTCAATCATATTTTAACAGGTTCTTAGTAATAATGTTACAAATCGAACAGTTTAACGACATCTATGTAAAGTACTACAGAAAAGCTTACCGTTTCTCTCTGATGTATGTACGAAACGACCAGGTAGCCGAAGATATAGCGACAGAATCCCTTATTAAGTTATGGGAAACAATGAATAAGGAAACCGTAGAGAAACCTTTGGTCTTGCTATTGACAATACTAAAACATAAATCCCAGGATTACCTCAGAGCACAGATTAGCCACAAAGAAAGACTTGAGGCTATGGCTGAATGGCAGCGGCGGGAATTGTCCATTCGTATATCAACTCTTGAAGGATGCAATCCTGATGATATTTTCTCTACAGAAATACAAACGATCCTAAATCATACTCTAGAAGTACTTCCCGAACAAACAGCCATAGTTTTTAGGATGAGCCGTTTCGAACAGAAATCCGGAAAAGAGATAGCACAAACATTAGGTATCACCGTAAAAGGGGTCGATTATCATATTGCCAAAGCATTGAAAGCTCTACGCATTTCTCTAAAAGATTACCTGCCTCTGTTTTATTTTTTATTTTTCTATTAAAAAAGTAGGTTTGCTACTAGTGAACCTTTCCTAACTATCGTCTTATATATAAAGCAAAGAAAAATATGGATGATAAGTTACTACAATTATATTTCGAAGGACGTACAACTGATGAACAATCACGTTTGATTACGGAATGGCTAGATGCCAATGAGGCGAATATGAAACACTATCAGCAGCTATGCCGTTTATATGAGATAAGTTTCTGGCATGAGGTACCTGAAGTTATTACAAATTCTTTCCTAAAGAAGGTAAAATCAAGACATATCTGGCAAAAAGCAATAGAACTAGCTGCAATCTTTATTCTAGGATTTATTTTGCATTATTGGATACATCTACCACTCGTAGATACAGAAGAAGATATTGCCATGCAAACCATACATGTTCCAGCTGGGCAGAATGCACAACTTACTTTAGCCGACGGTTCTCAGGTTTGGTTGAATGCCGGTAGTACACTAAATTTTCCTACCCGCTTCGCTAAAGGAAAACGAAAGGTCAGTCTCAATGGAGAAGGTTTTTTTGAAGTAAAAGCAAATAAAAACAAACCATTTATTGTATCCACATCCAATTATGATATTAAGGCATTAGGAACCTCTTTTAATGTAAGAGCCTACAAACAATCAAAAGATTTTGAAGCTGCTTTGTTAACTGGAAAAGTTGAAATTAGCGATCATGCGACAAATCAACAGCTTTCTTTGACACCTGACAATCGGGCTATATTGACAAATAAGAAGTTAGTAGTTACTTCTATGCAGCACATTGACTATTTTCTTTGGCGCAAAGGAATTCTCTATTTTGATGAGTCACTGATGGAAGTTCTAAAAAAGCTGGAATTATATTTTGATGTAAATATTCAGATAAACAACAAATCTATTATACAGAACAAGCTACATTCCACTGCCAAATTTCGAACAAGAGATGGTTTATACCACATCCTGAATGTTTTGCAGCTCACCCATCATTTCACTTACCAAAAAGATGATGAGAAAAATTTAATTATTATTAATTAATCCAACATACAAATTCTTACAGAGATTGATTCTTATATAAATTTTATTGTTAAACCTTTAAATACTAATAGCCTATGACATAGATATAAAGAGTAAATAGAAAACCGGCAAGTGCTCCAACACTTACCGGTTAAGGGTTAGACTCCCGACCTTGAATAATTAATCGAAGTACTAACATAATTGCATACAAAATTATGAATTATTTTTTGTATAAACAATCCATATCCGAAATTAAACACATATTTCGTATTATGAAAATCACAGTTATTGTTCTGTTCGCATGTTTTTGCAACCTTTTTGCAACAGAAGCCAATTCACAGAATGCAAAAGTGTCTATACATGCCGACAATCTTTCCCTACGGGAAATCATTTATAAAATAGAGAAGCAAACCGAATACCTGTTCGTATACGACAGGAACAAGATCAATGTAAATCGACAGATATCCTTGAATGCTGATAATGAATCTGTTTCTGAAATTTTAAATAAAATATTTACAGGAACCGACGTAGCATATAAATTAGTCGGAAAGAACGTCACGCTTATCAAACGTGATGACCTTTCTCACCAAAATGGAATAAGCCAGCAATCAACTAAAAAAATTACCGGTATAGTCACCGATGAAAAAGGTGAACCGATTATCGGAGCGAATATAGTTGAAAAAGGTATCACTAACGGATGCATTACAGATCTGGATGGTAAGTTCATCATTACCAATATGCACGAAAACGCTATTCTTCAAGTTTCCTATATTGGTTATCTCACTCAAGAAATTAAAATTAGCAATCAGACTCATTTGAAGATAATCATGAAAGAAGATTCGGAGACTCTGGATGAAGTAGTAGTTATTGGTTATGGAGTTGTTAAGAAGAAAGACCTAACAGGATCTGTAGGTCAAATATCAGCCGGTTCTATGAAAGACCTGAAAGTATCACACCCTACACAAGCTATGGCCGGACAACTAGCTGGCGTGCAAGTTCAGCAGGTTGCTGGTTCTCCCGGACAAGCCGCCACTATCCGTGTGCGCGGAGCGGGTTCAATCTCTGCTTCCAGTTCCCCACTATACGTGGTTGACGGCTTTCCTTTAGGCGAACAAAATCTGAATTCTATCAATCCGAATGATATAGAATCTATAGAAGTATTGAAAGATGCCTCTGCATCTGCCATTTACGGTTCGCGTGCAGCAAACGGAGTTGTGTTGGTTACCACTAAGTCGGGTAAAGCCGGAAAAGTGAGTATAAACTTAGATATATATTATGGATTTCAGAATGTCACTAAAAAAATGGACATGTTAAATGCTGAGGAGTTCGTTGCATTTAGTAGAGAAGCTTTCAACAATAATTATGTCGATCGTGTTCCGGGTGCATCACCCAATGATCCATTAGAAATGCGCCCCGCCGGTAACCGTTATCGCTATCCAGCCATATACGATGATCCGGAAGTTATGGCAGCCATAGGCAAAGGAACAGATTGGCAGGACGAAATTTTCAGAACGGCGCCTATCCAAAACTATCAGGTTTCTGTTAGCGGTGGGGATAGCAAAACAAAATATATGTTCTCTGCCGGATATTTCAATCAAGTAGGAATCATCATTGGAAGCGATTATGAACGTTTCTCAGCCCGTGCGAAAATTGAAAGTGAATTTACTAAATGGCTAAAAGTCGGGATCAATCTGGCGCCGACCTATATCAATCAAAACCGGGTGAACGAAGGACACTGGACGGGTGACGGAGTAATCATTCCGGCATTAGCAACCACTGCCCTTATGCCTGTTTATAATCCAGATGGGACCTGGTCTTCGCAAGCAGAATACGCTGTAGCTGGCGATGGTCTGAGCGGTGTTCCCAATGCTGTTGCTTTAGCAAAAGATATCGAAAATAAACGAGCCAATCTCCGCTTTTTCGGAAATATGTTTGCTGAAATTTCCATATTAAGAAATTTGAAATTTAAGACAACAATAGGAGCCGACATGATGAACTACAGAAGTAAGTTTTTCCGCCCATCTAACGTTCCTAAAGGTGGAACGGTGGCTCCACTTCCTTCAACTGATAGAAAAGGTAATACTGAGAACAAAGAAGTTTTTAATTGGCTGAACGAAAATACACTAAGTTATTTCACTTCTTTCGGAGCTCATGAAATTGATGCTGTAGCTGGGCTTACCTTCCAAAAGAACACTTACAATCAGAGCAAAGCGGAAGGTTCGGATTTTCCTGACGATATTATCCGTACCTTAAATAATGCAAAGGTAAAAAGCGGTTCTTCTGATATGAATGAATGGTCACTGATTTCTTATCTGGCTCGTGTGAATTATCGATATAACAATAAATACTATCTGACAGCTTCGATTCGTTCAGATGGTTCTTCCTGCTTCGGAAAAGACAATCGCTACGGTTATTTTCCATCGGGGTCAGTAGCCTGGAGAATCTCACAGGAAAAGTTTATGAAAAATATCCAGTGGATTAGTGATATGAAAATACGGGCAAGTATTGGTTTAACCGGAAACAACAGCATGTCGGACAATTACGCATCAATCGGTACGATGAGTAATGCAAATTATGTATTTGGTTCCGGAACTGGAAATGTTGTTGCCGGATCAGCACAAGATAGTTTTTCCAATCACGCTCTGACTTGGGAAAAGACTTTACAATACGATTTAGGATTTGAGTTCTCCATATTCAAAAATCGTTTATCGTTTATGTTGGATTTATATAAGCGCAGAACAACCGACCTGTTACTTAATGTAGATATTCCAACAATCACTGGCTTTTCCAAAGCTTGGCGTAATATTGGTAAAGTAAACAATAAAGGGATTGAATTCACAATCAATTCTGTCAATGTGATGAATAAAGACTTTAGTTGGACCACCAATCTAAATATGTCCATGAACCGTAATAAGGTGATTGAGCTTGGTCCCGCAGGTGATCCGATACAAAGCGACGGTGGCGCCGGAACAACGCACATTACAATGATTGGTAAACCGATGGGAAATTTCTATGGTTATAAACAAATAGGCGTTTATATGAACCAAGCCGATTTAGATAACAGTCCCCACTTGGCCGATTCGCATGTGGGTGATGCTAAATATGCCGATATAAACAAAGACGGAATAATTGATGCCGATGATCGTACCATTATCGGAAACAACGAACCTAAATTCTCTTGGGGGATGACTAACCAGTTGACATACAAGAATTTTGATCTCAGTATAGTACTACAAGGTGTTCATGGGCGGGATGTACTGTTCTTAGGAAAACGTTTTTTCACACAATTAGAAGGAAATATGAATCAGATGCGGGAAGTGCTCAACAGATGGCAATCTGAGGAAAATCCGGGAGACGGCAAAACTCCACGCGCAAATGCCTTGACCACGGGACAAAATAATGCCGTTTCAACCCGTTGGGTGGAAGATGCTTCTTTTATACGGATCAATAACCTGACGCTGGGTTACACTTTGCCTAAAGTACTTACTCAAAAATGCGCCATGCAGAATGCCCGGGTATACATGTCTATCCAGAATCTGGCGACATTCACCAATTATAGCGGATTCAACCCTGAAACAAGCCATAAAGAGGATAGCTCGCTGGCACCGGGTACTGACTATGGAATGTACCCGTTGAACCGAACTTTCACGGTAGGCATAAATGTGACTTTCTAATTGTTAATACCTAAAAACAGAATAATAAGTATGAAAGCAAAATATAAAATAGTAGCATTAGGCTTGTGTTTAGGCCTTATATCCTGTAGCGATTTTCTGGACTTACAACCGAAAAATAAATTAGGGGGGGAACAGTTTTATCAAACAGCGGAACAATTTACAATGGCCGTCAACGGAGCGTACTCCACACTTCAGGAAGGCGGTCAATATGGCAACTGGTATGTTTTTTCAGAAATTCCATCAGACAACACACACAATTTACTGTCCGGTTCCGTGGTCGATCAAGATGAATTCGATAAATTCTATATCCGTACTACGAATCCTTATATTGCCAATTTCTGGAATAAGAGCTATGCTTGTATTAATCGTGTTAATACGGTTTTAGATCGTATCGATAATATAGATATAGACAAAACGCTGAGTGACCGATACAAACTGGAATGCAAATTTCTCCGGGCATTGACTTACTTTAATCTTGTTCGTGTGTATGGAGACGTTCCATTAGTATTGCATGAAATTAGTATCAATGAATCATATAAATACATGAGAGATCCAAAAGAAAAAGTATACGAACAAATCATCGCTGACCTAAAAGAATCCGAAGCATTGCCTACATCTTATAAAGAAGACGAGAATATTGGTCGGGCAACTTCAGGAGCTGCCAAAGCTTTATTAGGCAAAGTATATCTAACACTAAACAAATACTCGGAAGCCGAAGCTAAACTAGCCGAAGTGATAAATAGCAAAGTGTACGCACTTTTAGAGAACGAGGCAGGCTCGTTGAACAATAAGGGCTATGCCAGTGTATTCCATGCGGATAATCATAACAACAAAGAAACCGTTTTCGAAGTTCAGTTCAAGAAAGGCGGATACGGAGAAGGTAGTGATTTCCCGAACACATTTGCACCTTTCAATTCAGGAACCAATGTTGTCCAAGTAGGAGGAACGGGAGGTAACAACATTCCGGAAATGGATATTTATAATGCATACGAAGATGGCGACCTAAGACGTGATTTTTCTATGGCACTCGGCTATAACGACTCACGCAAAGGCGGGAAATGGGTAGAATCACGCCATGTGAAGAAATACTTCGACATCCCTTACCAAGGCGGCGACAGCAACAATAACTTTCCGGTAATCCGCTACGCCGACGTACTTTTAATGTATGCCGAAGCATTAAACCAAAACGGGAAAACAGCGCAGGCATGCGATTGCCTCAATCAAGTGCGTCGCAGAGGATTCGGTTACCAGACAACCGAAACTTCTCCCGTAGATATTAAAACTTCGGATAAAAATGAATTCTTCCTAATCGTTGAACACGAACGCCGTGTGGAACTGGCTTTTGAAGGACACAGATGGTTCGATTTAATCCGCACCGGCCGTGCGATTGAAGTTATGACGAGTAAAGGGTTTAAACTCAATGAAACAAACCTCACCACTCCAATTCCACAGAAACAGGTTGATGTAAATCCGGAATTGAAACAAAATGATTATCAAATTACGCCTAAATAAATAAAAATCATTGAGGTGTATCAAAATTCCCTTTGGGTAAAAAAGAGTGGACTTTTGATACACCCCTCAATACCTCAACAAATTCAATGAAACTTAAGAACATCTTTTTACTAATCATTTTATTCTTCTATTGTGATAATGATATACTAGCCAACGGACACATGGCTGGAAAGGAGTTCATTTATGAAAATGCAAAGATGCGACAGGTATTATCATTTAAGAATAATACAATCTCCGTTCAATCAGTGTTTGATAAGAAAAACCAGAAAGAATTAATAGCTGAAAATGCACTTCCTTACTTCGAATTTCAGATTAACAAAGAAACAGTACTCTCATCCATGCCGGTATGGGAATTTATTAAATACGAAGAAAGAAGTTTGGCTAATCAAGGTTTGGAGTATATTTTTTATTTTAAGGGTAAGGGAGCTTACAAAGGCTTGAAAATGGAATTGTACCGACAATATTTTCAGAACTCAACACTTACCAGAGAGAAGATACAACTGAAATCGACCAAAGGACACAATTTTCAGTTGAATAAAAAGGAAGGAAAACTGCATTTCATTTACCCAAGGTTATCCCTCAACAATAACATGAAAGGATCTATACAGGAAATACAAATAGCTAATTACCAGTATTGGAATCATACATTTTATCCCTCTATTAGAAATCATACACTGACGGATAGTGATGAACTTCTCCTGAAAGGTCCTTTCTCTGTTACCTGCACGGGAAATCATAAAGTAATGTCAACGTACGAACATGCCTCACAAGATGAAGCAAAAGGTTTCCGATTGTCGGCAGTTACCTCCATGAAAAAGGGCGATATTGACGCTAGTCAGGGAGTAGAAGGAGACGAAACAGAAATAAAAGATGAAAATTTCTGGTTTATAGCCCACCATTATAGTCAAAACGGAAATACCCGGACAATAGCTACAGAACTAATAAGAGGAGGTTATTTCGATAATGAGAAAATACCATACGATTCTTATTACGAAACCGTATGGAATAGTTTCAGTTTTATAGGAAAAGATGAAAAAATCGAACCATTGATACACAATTACCTTTTCAGCCAAATAACAGAGCACCCTAAATCCCGGGAATCTCATTTCTATTACAATACCTGGGCAATGCAAAGAGAACTAAATAAGAAAGGGCATGATTTAAGAGGGGTCTTGACAGAGGAACGAATACTCCAGGAAATTGATTATGCTGCTCAGATGAATATTGAACTTTTTGTACTCGACGATGGATGGGAAGAAGCACTAGGTATATGGACTCCACATCAAAAACGTTTACCTAACAAATTAACCCCACTTGTTAACCGGATGAAAGAGCATAATATGATACCAGGGATCTGGTTATCTCCGATGGCAATAGACAGTCTCTTTAAAAGATACCAACAACATCCCGAATGGATTATCCGCCGATCCGACGGAGTTCCTATTGTAGCACAATGGGGAAAACCAGTATTTGATATCGTAGGGCCTTTTTCTGATTTATTTCTCGAAGATTGTAAAAAACTGATTGATCAAGGTATTCGCTTTTTTAAATGGGATGCTATGAATACTTTCAATAGTTCTCTGTCCGGCCTCAATCATGGAGATAATAGCCATACAAAAAAAGAAAGGATAGAAAGATATAATTATCTTTTCCCTTTTTATGTAACTCGCATTATGAAAGAGTTACGGAAATATAATAACGATGTAGTTATAGAAGTAGACCTTACAGAGCCGGAACGGTGCATGATTGGATTAATGCCTCTACAAGAGGGAATATTCTTTTTCATCAATAATGGTGCATCCGCTTATGGTGACTTTTCCGCTTACCGAACTAAATCTATGCGTACGGTTATCAATGATTACGGACATTTTTTTCCAAAAGAGTTATTTACTTATGCGGTTTATCCACATGATGTAGCACCCTACCGCGCACAACATTATAATATAAATAACACATTAATTGCTGGGCATGGTTTTTGGGGAGATCTAAGCCAACTTACTCCCAAAGAAAGGATTGGTATCGGTAAAACATTAGCAAAAGCCAAACGGGTAAGACCCTATATTCACGGCATAATGACCGATTATAATGTTAACGTAGGAGCATCACCGGAGATATACACCCAGGTAGATTCCATGCATGCTTTCGGACAGATTATCGGATTCAGCGGATCAAAGACCAGGCTCCTTTACAAATTAGATTTGAATCGGTCACAACTACTCGGAATCTTAAATCATCCTTACACAAGCAACCACAAAAGTATCAGCATGGACTTCAATTTCAATAAACCGGATGATACAATAAACGCTTTTCTTATTGGCAATAAAGGAGAAAAAGTATCCGTCATTTCATCCACAGGACAGTTGGACAATATACAGTTGGAAAACAACCTGCTAGTCATTAAGGTTGCATCAGCTTCAACCGTGTGTATAAAATATGAAGGCAAGAAACCGATAAAAATTATCGGAGGAAATGTACTATCACAGAATGTAAATGAAATTACCTTATATTCAAAAGAAAGTAAGGATATATCCATTACATTTGAAAACATTCCATAATACTTTTAATTTATTATGATATAAAATGAAGAAAATATTCATCCCTATATTCTTAGTTACCGGAACAAGCAACCTATTTTGCAAACAAGCAGAAGAAAAACAACGCCCCAACATCCTGTTCTGCATTGCCGACGATATATCCTATCCCCACATGCAAGCATATGGAACGCCTTGGCTCCACACACCCGGTTTCGACCAAGTATCGCAACAAGGCCTGCTGTTTCAGCGCATGTACACTTGTAATGCCAAGTCATCGCCCTCCCGCGCCTGCATTATTACAGGACGTAATTCTTGGCAACTGGAAGAAGCCTGCAACCACTGGCCCGATTTCCCTGCAAAATTCAAATCTTATCCCGAGGTATTGACTGAGAACGGCTATAAGGTAGGAGCAACAGGAAAAGGCTGGGGACCCGGTTTTGCTAACGACTCATTGGGAAATGCACGGAATATAGTCGGAAAAATGTGGAATCAGATCAAATTGACACCCCCGACAAAGGGAATATCCAATATTGATTATGCGGCTAATTTCAAAGAATTCCTCAGAAATAAGCCCGAGGACCAACCTTTCTGTTTCTGGTATGGGGCTTTGGAACCACATAGAGGATACGAATTCGGCTCTTCTTTAAAAGCCGGAAAAGATATCAATCAGATTGATTCTGTTCCATCTTTTTGGCCGGACAATGAGACAGTACGCACGGATATGCTGGATTACGCGCTGGAAATAGAGCATTTTGATAAACACCTAGTCGCTATTCTTCAGATATTGGAAGCGGCGGGAGAACTGGAAAACACAATTGTCATCGTTACTGCCGATCATGGAATGCCGTTTCCCCGCGCCAAAGGACAAGAATACGAATACTCTAATCATGTCCCGTTTGCCATGATGTGGAAAAAAGGGATAACAAAAACCGGACGGGAGATAAAGGATCTTCTGAGTTTTATTGACCTGGCACCTACAATTCTTGCTGTAGCCGGCATACCGGAAGAAAAATCGAGGATGCAACCGATAGAAGGTAAAAGTTTTCTCGACTTGTTAACAAAAGAAGACAGCAAACCACAAAAGGACTATGTTCTGATCGGTAAGGAAAGACATGATGTGGGACGCCCAAACGATCAAGGATATCCTATCAGAGGTATTATAAAAGGCGACTTTCTTTATCTGATAAATTTTGAAACCAGTCGCTGGCCGGCAGGAAATCCAGAAACAGGATATATGAATGTAGACGGCAGTCCGACAAAAACAGAAGTATTAAAAGCACGCCGGAATCCCGAAACGGAGAGCTACTGGCAGCTTTCTTTCGGTAAACGGCAGAAAGAAGAACTGTACAAAATCTCAGAAGACCGCGAATGTATCGTAAACTTGGCAGAAGATGCCAATTACGATACATTGAAAAGACAAATGCGGAGCGAACTTCTGCAAAAACTGGCAGAACAGCAGGATCCAAGGATGCTTGGTCAGGGAGATATTTTTGATTCATATCCGTATATGGGCTCTGCCCGAGATGCATGGAACCGCATAAAGAAAGGTGAAAGTGTTCCGGCACGCTCAATAAACAAGTCAGATTTTGAACCGGAAGCCTCCGGATTGGAAGTTAACTTTTGAATTAAAATATAAATAATATCATGAAACATTTATCTGGAATAATTTTTCTCTCCATTAGTTCAGGAGTTTTAGGCGGATGTAAACAACATCAGAAAGAAACGATAAAACCGCCTAATATACTTTTTGTAATCAATGACGATCAGACGTATATACACACAGGATTTGCTGGAAGCAAGTTTGTCCGCACCCCCGGTTTTGACAGAGTAGCAGCCAACGGAATCTATTTCACCAATTGTTATGCCGGATCACCGGGAAGCGCGCCATCCCGGAGTACATTGGTAACGGGGCGTCATCATTGGCAAAATAAACAGGCAGGACAGCATGCTTCGTCCTGGATGAAAGAATTCATTCCCTTTGTTGATCTTCTCAAAGCAAACGGTTACCACACCGGATTTACCGGAAAAGGAGTTGACCCTTTCCGCTACGCCCAGAATGAGGAAGATTCACTATGGAGAAAAGAGAATGCAGCCGGACATGCCTACAATAAATATCGATACACAAAAAACGATTCGTCGGATCCGAGAACTGCAGGAGGGATTGGATTGATAGACTATTTTAGCAACTTCCATGATTTCATGCAACAACGCAAACCGGACCAACCTTTCTATTTCTGGTACGGTTCAACCGAACCCCACCGGGCTTATGAAAAAGGATCATGGAAGCGTAATGGAAAAGAACTTGTTCAGGTTGATATACCCGGTTTTTTCCCCGATACAGATGAGATAAGGGGAGATATGCTTGATTATGCTGTAGAAATAGAATGGGCAGACTCTCATCTTTATAAAATGCTGAATTACCTAGACTCCATCGGCGAACTTGACAATACGATCGTTATGGTAACAGCCGACAATGGCATGCCTTTTCCGCGTGCAAAAGCAAACTGCTTCGAATATGGTGTACATGTGCCCCTGGCAATCAGTTACCCGAAAGGATTTCCGGGTAAACGTCGGGTGGACGATCTGATAGGTTTTGTAGATATCGCACCAACCATTCTAGAACTCGCAGGAGTGAAACCTGATGGAATGCTTCCTATTTCAGGGCGAAGCATTGTGAATATTCTCCGGTCTGAAAAAAATGGGATTGTGGATGAAACTAGGAAATATGTCTTTATGGGCCGTGAACGACATTCTTCTTCCCGTTGGAAAAACCTCGGATATCCGCAACGCGCCATACGTAGCAGGGAATACCTCTTTATCTGGAATATAAAACCGGAACGTTGGCCTGCCGGTGCACCTCAGGCAATCAATAATGAAACGGGGAGAGTTTACCCGATGTATGGCATCGATGAAAAAGGCATTCATCATTCCGGATGGGCATTTACTGATGTTGATGACGCACCGTCAAAGTCATTTCTGATCGAGAATTATAAAGATCCTGCCATACATCCCTATTTCAACATGGCATATGACAAACGTACTGAATTCGAATTATACAATGTGAACGACGATCCATTCTGTTTACACAACTTAGTCGGTTATGTAGACTATGTACCAGTCGAAAAAGAGCTCAAAACAGCTTTGCAAAATGAAATGGAGTGTTCAGGTGATCCTCGCATGATTGGTCCTGATAAAGAGATATTCGAAACTTATATCCGTTACAGTCCGATTCGGCTATTTCCTAAACCGGATTGGAAAAAATGAAGATTTATTATTAATTGGCTCAGGATTATAGTTTGTAATTGAAGATTATATAAAAAGACAAACCGCAGTGAACACTGATTTACTGCGGTTTGCTTGTCGTTAACTTTCATCAATAATAGTATTTAACTTTACTTTCTCAAGATCAGATCACAGTGATTTATAGAAACAAAAAAGACCGTTTTTGCCTACATCCTACCCCCTGTACATTAATATACTCATCAATAATATCTTACGTGACATAAAAGATTTGCATACAAGTGTAGCCAAACCGTCTTCTTACACCGCATTTTTTCAATATATTTACTTACTATCAATATAACATTCTATTTTTCAACATCATATACATTTCATACCGAACTCACCAAATTATCTTCAAACAACACCTTTCTACGAGTAAATAAAGCTCATTCAGTACTTTTTTCTTCAAAAATCCCTCAACACCACCACACTCCTTGCGAATAATGAAAGAATACAGCACCGAATACACCAGAGAGCAAGAGGTAACACAACCCTTTCCAAGGATTCAAGAACTGTAACAAAGCAGATAAATGTATATTTAGCCTAATGATTTTGTTCTTTTGAACCGGACAAAATGTTCTTTTGCCTGTAAGCATTCGGTCTTGTGCGTGTTTGTTGCCCTTCTTTTAGTTCCTATCTTTGCCTCTTCATTAAAAGTATAATCAGTCATGTGTTCAGTATTAGTATTCAATAATGAGAGTGACAAGCTACGCAGCCTTTTTTCCGAGTCGAATTACTTTGACTCCATTCTTTTCATTTTTAATGATGGCCGCTGTTATAAGGTTCCTGTTTCCAACCTTGGAATAAGTACTGCTGAGGATTTACTGTTGCCTTTGGGTCTTGGTCTTTTCCGTAGCAGTCCTTTTTGGCATTACTATCTTTATCCCTGTTGTTCCAATTTCAACAAAGGCATTGATGGCTTTTGCGGTGAAGTGCTCCGATACACGGGTTCCCCCTTGCAAGAAGAGAGTTGTCACGTCTTTATAGAACGCTCGCGTCGTCAACTGTCTCTTCTGTATCGTACCGGCGGTGAATATCATCTGGAATCCCGTCGCCTGAGTACAGGCTTGTACCACCTGCGCCGTGAGGAAGTCTCCGCCGGTTTCCTTCCCATCCCATGGAGCCACCTGAATGAGCTTCTGACCGTACATAAGCCTTCCAGGAAACAGGCACGGTCTGATCTGTAGGCAGCATGTGGAATTCTTGTCAAATAACATTCATCAATCGCGGTGTAAGTAAACCGTTCTTCCGGCAGGGCTACACCCTTTCTCCCGGATGGCTACACCCTTTGGAGGTGATGGCTACACCATCCGTAGAAAAGGGTGTAGCCTTGTAAAAGTTGTGCCACAGATATCTCCTGAGCGGGTACAGACCGGTTTTACTATATTCCGTCCTGATATCTTCATGTAACATTTTCATACTTCCGAAAGTTTTTTTAAAGCGCTTCTTTAAATGAATATTAACCGATACGGAGGAACTCTCGCCTAATCCATACATTTTAATTGGTGTTATTTATAACCCCCGTTTCTATAATTATGGAAAGTGGACTCAAGGTATTTTCAACTACAAAGGATATAATTTCTATGTAGATACCATAGAATATGGTATACTCCTCCACAAAACAGGGCGTTCTACTACAATTTCTTGTATTGCTCCTCAAAAGTACCAATTTGAATTTCATCATAGGGGAAATAAAGATTTGTATTGGTGGTATGAATATAGGGATGGACAAATTTTCAATCGAAAATAATATTCACTATATATGTAATTCTAAAAATGATTTACAATTTCTCAACAATTGATTATGAAAAACATATAGCTATTACAATACTATTATTTGTACTACAATCATGTCACAAAAGTCTGACATAGTGCAAGGGTATTCCGGTAGCTGTGTATATAATGACTAGAACGCTTATCTACCTGTTGCGCTAAAAGGTTCACCCCCATTTGTTTTACAATAAAAGCTTCAATACTAATCAAACAACAAACAGAGAAGCATTTGACTTTCCTCTACTCCTTTTGCAACTTTACAGTAAGTCCTATTGAGTGCTAACCTTGGTCAATAGGCTTGTTAACCTCGGTCAACAGGCCGATCAGCCAACGTTGATAAGCCTGTTGACCAAGGTTAACATCCAATTATTCCTAAGAGTGAACGAGATATTTGACTAATGCAAAACAAATTAATGCCTTATGATTAAGGCAAGCAACTATGGCAAACCCACCACTTACATGGGAAAAAAGACTAAAAAACATCAGATTACAGGTTCATTCGACACATGTGCCACATGCAGGATACCACGTTATAACAAAAGAAGTTACGATATAAAAATACAAAAATTGCGCGTGAGAGTAAGCCCCCTACTCTCACGCGCAAACTTTACCCTCACTCACACCTAACACTTTAGCTATCAACGATTTATTTTTAAAGTGAGAGTAGTGATAGTAGATTGAAACTAACTTTAAGTGTAAACTGAACTCAGGCCCTCAATATTATTGGAAAGACACAGACTTGAAAATTCCACTTATCTGATCTGTCCTATTGTTATACCGACAACATTCAGTACATTTGCAGAAATATTATGTAACTGAATATGGCTTTACCAATAAATATAGAAGACTTAATAAAAGGCAACACTGTTGAATGGGAGAGGATCGAGCTTAAATCCGGGTGGAATCCGGAAACCATTATCCACACCATGTGCGCCTTTGCCAATGATCTCCACAATTGGGGAGGCGGTTATATTATTATTGGAATTAATGAAAACGGCGATAAGCCTGAATCATCCCTCATCGGATTAAAAGAAAGTAGTCTGGATAAAATACAAAAAGAGGTTATTAACATAGGATACCAGATACAACCTAACTATTTTCCGATTATGCAACCTTATGTACTACAAGGTAAACACATCATGGTACTCTGGTGTCCTGCAGGAGACAATCGCATGTACTCCGCTCCCATAACACTTGGTACAAAAGCACAACGACAACCCTATATACGTGTTGGCAGTGAGAGCATTGTAGCTAAAGAAGAGAACTTACGCCTATTGATGGAGCTTACTGCCCGTATCCCGTTTGATGACCGAGTAAACAACCAAGCCAAGATTGATGATTTTGATTTAAGCCTTATTCAGTCCCATTTACAGGAAGTTAAAAGCGATCTATATTCCGAAAGTACTAAAATGTCACTGGCAGATTTGACAAAAGCAATGTATATAGCTAAAGGTCCAAATGAAGATTTGCGTCCGGTAAACGTCGGTTTGCTATTCTTCTCCAGAAATCCGGAAAAGTTCTTTCCCCGCTCATGGATCGAAGTTGTATGGCATAAAGATGGTTCGGGACAACAATTTGAGGAATACTATTTCAAAGGATGCCTGCAAAAGCAATTGAGAAATGCTTTGAATTTTATACAAACTAATATCATCACTGAGAAAGTTATCAAACAAAAGGATAAAGCAGAAGCATTAAGGTTCTACAACTTCCCATATGCAGCAATTGAAGAAGCTTTATCAAACGCTGTATATCACAAAAGTTACGAACAACAATCACCTATAGAAGTTCAGATATGGCCAGATAAAATAGAGATATTAAGTCTGCCTGGTCCGGTTCCACCTGTTGATGTTAATGTATTAAAAAGCAAACGCCGCATTGTAGCCCGTGAATATCGAAACAGACGTATCGGTGATTTCCTGAAGGAGTTGCAATTAACAGAAGGGAGAGGCACAGGCTTTCCTGCTATATATGACGCATTGGAGGCAAATGGTTCTCCCAAACCTGTTTTTGAAACAGACGATGATAGTACTTACTTTTTAACAACAATTCCAGCGCATATTTTAGCGGATCAAACATTTATAAAGCCAAACATCAATCTTGATATTAAACTTAGTTTCAATACCATTGATGACCTTATTAATTTCACAAACCAAGTTAGCGACCAAGTTAGCGACCAAGTTAGCGACCAAGTTAGCGACCAAGTTAGCGACCAAGTTAGCGATCTCTTAAATAGGAAAGTACACAATAGAGTGAAAGAAATGCTGATACTTTTGCAAAAGAGAATTCCGCGAACAGAGCTTTTTGAAATGATGGGATTAAAAAATCACTCAGATAACAGACTAAAGTATTTGGATCCACTACTTTCATATGGATGGGTGGAGATGGAGTTTCCTGACAAAAGGACAAGTCCCAAACAAACATACAAAATTTCAAAAACCGGAAGGCAAGTTCTTTTGTTATTAGGTAGAAAATAAAAAGGTTTAATAAACTCATAAAATCCATGGAACATCCTCTTTCCCAATTCAAGTACTGCCCCAAGTGTGGCTCCATACATTTCGAAATCAACAACGAAAAGTCAAAACGCTGTGCCGACTGCGGATTTGTATATTACTTCAACCCCTCCGCCGCCACCGTAGCCTTGATTATGAATGAACAAAATGAGCTATTGGTATGCCGCCGCGCCAAAGATCCTGCTAAAGGCACACTGGATTTGCCGGGCGGCTTTATCGACATGACCGAAACCGGAGAAGAAGGGGTGCGCCGTGAGGTGAAAGAAGAAACAGGCATGGAAGTGAATAAGGCGGAATACCTTTTTTCCTTGCCTAACATATATGTGTATTCCGGTTTTCCTGTCCATACGCTGGATCTGTTTTTCCGTTGCACGGTAGCCGATACGCTGCATTACAAAGCAATGGATGACGCTGCAGACCTGTTCTTCATTCCACTGAAAGATATACGCACAGAAGATTTCGGGCTGGGATCTATCCGGAAAGGATTAGGAATATTCCTGAAAGAAATAGTTCAATAACGATTCACGTTCACAACTCTATATCCTAAAAAAGCCAAACAAGTGTAACAAATTCGACTTAAAACCCGTACTTTTGTAAAAACGCGTTGTATTATGAAGAATAAACTCTCCCGAATACTGTGCACGGTCCTCTGCTGTGCACCCTTGCTCGCTACGGCACAGACCAGCGAGAAAATCACTTCCCCCCAACGACTTTACCAGGAAGGACAATCACTGTTCCAACAAAAAGCTTACGCTGCCGCCATCCCACCACTTCAGGCCTTTGTGCGTCAGGTAGACGCTGAAGGCAAACCGTTGCCTGCCGAAGGCGAACGGATGGAAGCCGAATATATGCTGGTATGCGCCGCTTATGAACTGAAAGATACAAAAAGTATAGATAAATTGCGTGCCTATCTGGATGAGTATCCCGATACTCCATACGCCAATCGCATTTATGCACTCATGGCTTCCGTATACTTCTTCGAAGGAAACTATGATGCGGCTATGGCTATGTTCAATGCTTCCCGCCTCGACCTGCTTGGAAATGAAGAACGGGATGACATGACCTATCGCCTCGCCACCTGCTACCTGAAAACAGGAAATGTGAAAGAAGCTGCCATCTGGTTCGAGATGCTTCGTAACACCAGCAAAAAATATGTTGCGGATTGCACTTATTACCTTTCATACATCCGCTACACCCAGCAGCGCTACGATGACGCCCTGACTGGTTTCCTGTCTTTGCAGGATAATGAAAAGTATAAAGCATTGGCACCTTATTATATAGCAGAAATTTATCTGATAAAGAAGAATTATGATAAGGCGGAAATCGTTGCACAAAATTACCTGTCCGCCTACCCAAACAATGAATATACCGCAGAAATGTATCGTGTTCTGGGCGATGCGGACTACCACTTCGGAAAATACCACGAAGCAATGGGAGCATTTGAAAAGTATCTGGCGAACAACAAAGAGGAAGCTCCCCGCCGGGATGCGCTCTACATGCTGGGACTTTCATATTATCACTCCGGTGTATATACCAAAGCAGCCAACACACTCGGAGAAGTAGCTACAGGAAATGATGCGCTTTCACAGAATGCCTATCTGCACATGGGCTTGGCTTACCTGCAAATGGGAGACAAGAACAAAGCGCGTATGGCATTTGAACAGGCTTCCGCCTCTAATGCAAACATGCAGATCAAGGAGCAGGCCGCATACAACTATGCCCTCTGCATTCACGAAACTTCTTATTCCGCTTTCGGTGAATCTGTCACCGTTTTCGAGAAGTTCCTCAATGAATTCCCCAATTCTCAGTATGTAGATAAAGTCAGCAGCTATCTGGTAGAGGTGTATATGAATACCCGTAGTTATGAAGCTGCCCTGAAATCCATCGAACGTATCACTCATCCGGGTGCTGCCATTCTGGAGGCTAAACAGAAAATTCTGTTCCACCTCGGCACCCAGTCTTTTGCAAATACACAGTTCCAGGAAGCTATCGGTTATTTCAACCAGTCTATTGCCTTGGGGCAATACAATCTGCAAACCAAAGCGGATGCCATCTATTGGAGAGGTGAATCTTATTATCGCCTGAACCGGATGCAGGAAGCCGCCCGTAACTTTAATGAATATCTGAATCTGACTCCGGACAGGAATACGGAGACTTATGCATTGGCATATTATAATCTGGCTTATATTGCTTTCCACGAAAAAGATTATACGCTTGCACAAAACCGCTTCCTGAAGTTTACACAACTGGAAAAAGGAGAAAATGCCACCGCACTTGCCGACGCCTATAACCGTATAGGCGACTGCCACCTGCATGTTCGCCGTTTCGATGAAGCCAAACAATACTATAATAAAGCTGAGAATATGGGAACTCCTGCAGGAGACTACTCATTCTATCAGTTGGCCTTAGTAGCCGGTCTACAAAAGGATTATGACGGCAAAGTGGCATTGCTCAACCGTCTGTCCAGCAAATATCCGAGTTCACCTTACGCCATAAATGCCCTTTATGAAAAAGGACGTTCGTATGTACAGACTAACAACAGCCGCCAGGCCATCGCAGCCTTCAAAGAGTTACTGGATAAATATCCGGAAAGTCCGGTCAGCCGTAAAGCTGCCGCTGAGATTGGCTTGCTGTACTATCAGAACGATGATTATGATCGTGCGATAGAAGCATACAAGCATGTTGTAACACAATATCCGGGTAGCGAGGAAGCACGTCTTGCCATGCGAGACCTGAAATCCATTTATGTGGATGCCAACCGCGTAGATGAATTTGCCGAGTTAGCGGCTAAAGTGCCGGGGGAAATTCGTTTCGACGCCAGCGAGCAAGACTCACTGACTTACATCGCTGCCGAAAAGGTATACATGAAAGGAGAGATTGCACCAGCCAAGTCAAGCTTTACACGCTATCTGCAAAGTTATCCCAACGGTGCATTCAGCCTGAATGCGCACTATTACTTGTGCGTCATCGGCAAAGAACAGAAAGACGAAGAAGCAGTACTGGAACACGCCGGTAAGCTGCTGGAATATCCGGACACTCCTTACTCACAGGAAGCACTTATCGCACGGGCTGAAATACTATTCAACCGTAAACATTTCGACCAGGCACTTACCGACTACAAGCAGTTGAAGGCTAAAGCTACCACCGCCGAACGTCGCCAGCTTGCAGCAACCGGTATGCTACGCAGTGCAGCCATGATGCAGGATGATGTAGAAACAATCGCTGCCGCTACGGACATGCTTGCCGAGGCTAAGCTGACACCGGAATTGCGCAACGAAGCCCTGTATTTCCGTGCTAAAGCATACTTGAACCAACAGGCCGACAAAAAAGCGATGAACGATCTTCAGGCATTGGCTAAGGATACACGTACTCTCTATGGAGCCGAAGCTAAATACTTGGTTGCCCTGCAATTGTATAAAGCCCATGAGTATGCTGCCGCTGAGAAAGAAATACTTAACTTCATCGAACAAAGTACACCACACGCTTACTGGCTGGCACGCAGTTTTATTCTGCTGTCTGATGTATATGTAGCCATGGATAAGAAACTGGATGCACGCCAATATTTATTGAGCCTGCAGCAGAATTACCATGCTGACGATGACATTGAACAGATGATCAATGAGAGACTGGAAAAACTGAAGTAAAGGAATAAGGACACAAGTTGACAAGATACGAGGCCTTGTCAACTTGTCAACTAAAACCTCGTCAACTATAAATATGAAAAAGGTACAATATATATTCGGAGCATTGGCACTAATAGCCTTCCCGAACTGGGCACAGGCCCAAACGCAAGCTAAAGACACTACCCTGAGCCGCACGGTCGTGGTAGAACAAGAATATAATCCGGACATCATGGATGCTTCCAAGGTAAATGTGTTGCCACAAGTAGCACCGCCAACTGTCAGCAAAAAAGTAGTGGAATATGATGCAACGTTGGTACCGGAAGGAAATATCCCCGCAAGTACCATGCAAGCTTATACCGGAGCAGAAAGTCAGGACAAAGCCCAACGCGGATACGCACGCCTGGGATATGGAAATTATGGAAATCTGGACGCATGCGCCAATTACTTATTTATCCTTCCCAATAGCGATAAGTTAAATCTGAACTTCCATATGAACGGCATGGACGGCAAACTAAAAGTACCCGGTTTTGCGGAGAAATGGGATGCACGTTACTACCGTACACACGTTGGCATGGACTATATACATGCTTTCCGGAAAGTGGACTTAAATGTAGCCGGCAACTTCGGTCTGAGCAATTTCAACTTTATACCCTATAGTATAAACAACAAACAGAAATTCCTGTCGGGCGATGTACATTTCGGAGTCAAATCGACAAGCGAAGACTTGCCTTTTCAGTTTCATGCCGAAACGAACCTGATGTTCTATGAACGCCAGTATGACCTCTCTCAGAAAGATGCACAGGAAGCGATGGTACGGACCAAAGCAGGTGCAATGGGTTCTATCTCCGAAGAACAATCTGTAGGAGTAGATCTGGCAATGGACAATGTATTTTATAAGAACAATCTTTTTGATGATTATACATCTGTAGAACTCAATCCTTACTACTTGTATCAGAATGATGACTGGAAAATCCGACTTGGCGCCCATGTGGATTTTGCTTTCGGATTTGGTAAGAAGTTCCGGGTATCACCGGACGTCACTGCCCAATATATCTTCTCTGACAGTTACATTCTTTATGCCCAGGCCACAGGCGGACGCCGAACCAATGACTTCCGCAGACTGGAAACCGTTTCGCCTTACGGACAGAGTGAAATGCAACTGGATGCCACTTACGAGCAACTGAATGCCGCACTCGGATTCAAGACCAGCCCTGTAACAGGTTTATGGTTCAACCTCTATGGTGGATACCAGGATTTAAAGAATAACCTCGCCTCTGTCGGAGTTTCAAGCTATTTCGTAGATACCAACAACCAATCGTATCTCCAACTGTTCCAAAGAAACATGCATAACATCTATGCAGGCGCTGAGGTCAGCTACAGCTATAAAGACATTATCTCTTTTTCCGCCTCAGGTGTCTACCGTGACTGGAAAGTTGCAAAGGTAGAAGAAGATAACGGAGATTGGCTACTTGCCTATATGCCCTCTTTCGAAGCAAACATTCACGCAGATATCCGACCGATCTCCTCAGTCCTGATCAGCTTCGGATACCAGCACATCACTCGTGAAAAAATAGGAAACGAACGAGTTGATCCCGTTGGTAATCTTTACCTTGGTGGCAGCTACGAAGTCTTCAAAGGCATCTCTATTTACGCCCGCGTAAACAATTTATTGAACAAAGACTATCAATATTATTGGGGATATCCTACAGAAGGTATCAATTTCGTAGGTGGTGTGAGTTTCCGTTTTTAACAAACAACGAGGCAAAAAAAGTCATTTTTACTAAAAAAGAATATATTCTCTACATATTATAAGGTGGAAACAATTGTTTTTTTCTACTTTTGCGGGCGAATTCAGTGACAGGAGTCACTATAAAACAGAAATTTATGCCAAAAAACCTTGTCATTGTCGAGTCACCGGCAAAAGCAAAAACAATTGAGAAGTTCCTGGGAAAAGATTATAAGGTTCTTTCCAGCTATGGTCATATACGCGATTTGAAGAAAAAAGAATTCAGTATTGACGTTGAAAAGAACTTTGAACCGGACTATGAAATCCCGGAAGATAAAAAAGCGCTGGTAAAGACACTGAAATCTGAAGCGAAAGAAGCAGATACCGTATGGTTGGCTTCCGATGAGGACCGCGAGGGAGAAGCCATCGCGTGGCACTTGTATGAGGTATTGAAACTCGATCCGGAACATACCAAACGCATCGTATTCCATGAAATTACCAAAACCGCTATATTAAAGGCTATTGAGCAACCTCGAAACATTGACATCAATCTTGTCAATGCACAGCAGGCTCGCCGTATCCTCGACCGTATCGTGGGTTTTGAATTATCGCCCGTACTGTGGAAGAAAGTAAAACCTGCACTTTCTGCCGGACGTGTACAATCAGTAGCCGTACGCCTCATCGTAGAGCGCGAACGTGAAATACATGCTTTCCAAAGTGAAGCATCTTATAAGGTCACTGCTATTTTCCTGGTTCCCGACACTGACGGCAAACTTGTGGAGATGAAAGCAGAACTTGCACGCCGCCTCAAGACTAAAGCAGAAGCTCAGAAACTATTGGAGCATTGCCAGGCAGCAATGTTTACCATTGAAGATATCACGACTCGTCCGGTAAAGAAAAGCCCGGCCGCACCGTTCACCACTTCTACCCTGCAACAGGAAGCTGCACGTAAGCTCGGTTTCACGGTTGCTCAAACCATGATGGTGGCTCAGAGACTGTACGAATCCGGACGTATCACTTATATGCGTACCGACTCGGTAAACTTATCGGAATACGCAATCAACGGCAGTAAAGAAGCCATCGCTAACATGATGGGGGACAAATATGTGCATCCACGTCACTTCAGTACCAAGACCAAAGGGGCACAGGAAGCACACGAAGCTATCCGTCCTACATATATGGAACAGGCGCAAATAGAAGGTAGCGCACAGGAGAAGAAACTGTATGACCTGATCTGGAAACGTACTATAGCTTCCCAGATGGCAGATGCCGAACTGGAGAAGACAACAGCAACCATCAGCATCAGCAATGCATCTGATACATTCAATGCAACCGGAGAAGTAGTAAAATTCGATGGTTTCCTGCGCGTATACAGAGAATCTTATGATGATGATGTGGAGCAGGAAGATGAAAGCCATCTGTTACCTCCTTTGAAGAAGGGACAGAAACTACAGTACCAGAATATAACTGCTACGGAACGTTTCACGCAACATCCACCCCGCTATACTGAAGCAAGCCTGGTACGCAAACTGGAAGAGTTGGGTATCGGCCGTCCTTCAACTTATGCACCTACTATTTCTACTGTACAGCAGCGTGAGTATGTAGAGAAGGGAGACAAGACTGGCGAAGAGCGTTTATACAATGTAATCACTTTGAAGAAAGATAAGATTGCAGATGATACACGCACTGAGATTACCGGGGCTGAGAAAGCCAAACTGTTACCTACAGATACCGGCACAGTTGTAACCGACTTCCTGATGCAATACTTCCCCAGCATCATGGACTACAACTTCACGGCAAGCGTAGAAAAACAATTCGACGAGATAGCAGAAGGTGATACAAAATGGACGACTATCATGAAGACGTTCTATAAAACGTTCCATCCATCTGTAGAAAGTACCCTCGCTGCCAAGAATGCACATAAGACCGGAGAACGCTTATTGGGAGACGATCCCGTCAGTGGCAAACCTGTTTCAGTCAAGATTGGACGTTTCGGTCCGGTAGTACAGATAGGAAGTGCGGAAGACGAAGAGAAACCTCGTTTTTCTCCTCTGAAGAAAGGCATGTCTATCGAGACTATTACCCTGGAAGAGGCTATGGAACTGTTCAAGTTGCCACGTACCCTTGGAGAACATGAAGGTAAAACTGTCAGCGTCAATGCCGGACGTTTCGGTCCGTATATTTATTATAACGGAACCTATACCTCACTTCCCAAAGGAGCAGATCCTATGGAAATAGAATTGGAAGAGGCTCTGGAACTGATCAAGGAAAAAGCGGAAGCGGAAGCCAAGAAGCATCTTAAAAAATTCGAAGAAGAACCGGAATTGGAAATTATGAACGGAAGATATGGCCCTTATATCGCTTATAAAGGCAGCAATTATAAGATTCCAAAAGATATCGTTCCGGAAGATTTAAGTCTGGATGCCTGCTTGGAAATCGTCAAACTGCAAAGTGAAAAAGCTGCATCAGCTCCGGCAAAACCGAAACGTGGAAAATATGCCAAGAAGAAAGCATAAAGCGATTCATCATAAAACAATCAGCCCCGGAATGAAAGAATCATTCCGGGGCTGATGTTTTATAATACTATCTGTAATTACATTCTGTCCGGTACTTCGATACCCAGCAATCCCATGCCGAGACGAACTACTTTAGCCACATTCTCCGACAAAGCAAGGCGGAATACTTTCACGGCTTCATCCTCTTCGCGCAGGATACTGAAATCGTGGTAGAACTGATTATATTCTTTCACCAGGTCATAAGTATAGTTGGCAATAATAGATGGACTGTAGTCTGAGCCTGCCTGCTTCACAACAGCTGCAAAATCAGCCACCATTTGAATAAGTCCTTCCTCTTTCTCACTCAACTCGATACCTACAGGGATTTCAGCCGGAACTGCGATACCGGCTTCAGCCGCCTTACGCAATACAGATTGAATACGCGCATACGTATATTGAATGAACGGTCCTGTATTTCCATTAAAGTCGATTGACTCTTTCGGATTGAACGTCATATTCTTGCGGGCATCCACTTTGAGAATAAAGTATTTCAAAGCACCCAATCCTACAATTCGGGCAATATTATCAGCCTCTTCCTGAGTCAAACCATCCAGTTTTCCCAGTTCATTTGAAGTTTCCTTAGCAGTGTTCACCATTTCCTCAATCAAGTCATCGGCATCTACTACTGTACCTTCACGACTCTTCATCTTACCCTCAGGCAACTCGACCATACCATAAGAGAAATGCACAAGCCCCTTTCCCCATTCGAAACCGAGTTTATCAAGCAAGATAGAAAGCACCTGGAAATGGTAGTTCTGTTCATTACCTACAACATAAATCATTTTGTCAATAGGATAATCTGCAAAACGCAATTTTGCTGTACCGATATCTTGAGTCATATAAACCGAAGTTCCATCGGCACGGAGCAACAATTTGTGATCCAAGCCTTCCGGAGTAAGGTCAGCCCATACAGAGCCATCCTCTTTCTTATAGAAGAAACCTTTTTCAAGACCTTCCATAACTTTCTCTTTACCTTCAAGATAGGTATTTGACTCATAATATATCTTGTCAAACCCCACACCCATCTTACGATAAGTTTCATCAAAACCTTCGTACACCCAATTATTCATTTTTGTCCAGAGTGCACGTACTTCCGGATCACCGGCCTCCCATTTTACCAGCATTTCACGAGCTTCGTTCATCAAAGGAGAGGCAGCTTCTGCTTTCGCTTTAGCTTCTTCTTCCGTCGCACCTTCAGCCTGGAATCTGGCCATCAGCTCTTTCACTTCAGCTTTATAATGTTTATCGAAAGCTACATAATAGTCACCTACCAGATGATCGCCCTTTTTACCGGATGATTCAGGAGTTTCACCATTTCCATATTTGGACCATGCCAACATGGATTTGCAGATATGAATACCGCGGTCGTTCACGATATTCGTCTTTACCACTTTGTTACCGTTCGCCATAACGATGTTGGCCAAGGCATTACCCAAAAGGTTATTGCGCACATGACCTAAGTGAAGTGGTTTGTTGGTATTGGGTGAAGAATATTCTATCATAACCAGCGGAGAATGATCCGTGGCAGTAGTAATACCGTACTGTTTATCGGCATGAATGTTGTTCAGTAACTCAATCCAGGCAGAAGAAGCAATGGTCAGGTTCAGGAAACCTTTGATGACATTGAACGCAGCAACGGAAGGTTCATTAGCTTTCAGGTATTCACCAATCTCTTGTGCTGTCTGCTCCGGTCCCTTCTTTGACATGCGCAGAAAAGGAAAAACGACCAGCGTGAGGTGTCCCTCAAATTCTTTCTTGGTTTTTTGCAGTTGCACCTGTGCGGCAGGCACATCCTGTCCGTACAGTGCTTTCAGTCCATTGATTACGGACGTTACCAGTTTATCTTCTATATTCATGATTTAAAAGTATTTTCCGGGCACAAAGATACTATTTTTGTTGCAACTACTCTCCAAAATTTATATCTTTGTAGGCAAACATCGAATATTGAAGCCAATGGAATAAGTAAATATATTTAAAGACATACATATAAGAGAGCGTTAGCTTTTATTCTCATAATTCGGAATCTGGACAATTCCTCACTTAAACAGAATAAAGTTGTAACGCCCGCGCTGTATAGGCGTGGGCTAAACTTTATGTTTAAGTGGGCAGTCCAGAGCCTCGAATTAGATAAAGTTAGGTTCCACGCCTTTCTTGTATCTATACTTTTCTTCTTTCTACATAAATCGAAAAGAAAAATCATCTGTCTTTTGGAGCCACAGGCAAACTAAAACATTAAATGACATGAACGTGAAAAGCGGATTGCTTTTGTCGCTTCTTTTGCTTCTGGGCTCGGTGGCCGTGATGGGGCAGACGACAAAAGGATGTATTATCAGCATTGAAAATGGGGCAGTCAATGTGGATTTGACAAGTGCACAAGTGCGAGTAGGAGATTATCTGGAGGTAATTGTGAGTGGTGGTTACATGACCGATCCAGCAACGGGACGTAGAATCAGAAAAAAAGATGAGGTACTTGGTACACTTGAAGTAGGTACTGTTTATTCTGAATATTCTGTGGCAAGACCTCATAACGCTTCTCTACTTGTGCGATTGAAAGCCGGAATGGCTGTACGGACTTCTGCAAAGGTTGTTACAGACAGTTCTCCGCAAGAGAATGTTTATCAATCTGAAAAGCCGGTTTCATCAAAAAACAAAGCTATGGTCAACAGTTTTGTTTCTGATGGGAATACAGCCGGAGATATCGCAGTTTCAGGATCTCAAAATTTATTGGAAAATAAAGAGACTTCAGAAAGAGTCAACATAGTCATAGCACCGGCACAAGTGAATGATGTTGTACATAATGGGCATTTTGGAGATTATGTGGCAGATGTGCTAATGGAACAAATGTTGATGTGCGATAAGGTTCGTTTATTGGATAGGAGCGTATCGAATGCACAGATAGACGAGATCAATCTTGCTGGGGATATTCTTGACCCTGCCACTACCATTCAGCGTGGAAAAGGAATTGGGGCCCGCTATATATTACAGACCACGATGCAGAAACCGGATGTGGCAAATGTGCGAACCGGTATCCCTCTGGCATCAGTAATGGGTGCGGTACAAGGGCTGACGGGAGTGAATATAGGCGCGGCTTACGGATCGAATATGAATTTTGCTACATTGAAAGCATCGGTCAATTTGTCCGTCCGTGTGGTGGATTTGCAGACGGGCGAAATTGTGTTTATGTGTTCGGGCAGTGGAAAGGCACAAGGCAAATCTCAATTATCCATGGAGTATGGCGCTTTAGGAGGAGGTGAACTGAATGGTGGAGCCGAGGATTTCAAACAGACGGTTACGGGAAAAGCCATACAACAAGCTTTTATGAGAATAGGGAGGAATTTGAAGGATTTCTTCAACGGAAAGGTGGATAGAAAAGTAGTGGGAAGTGTTTCCGGGGGAATCTCTTATGGAGATAGAATGTATGCCAAAGGGTATAAATTATATTTGGGGACTGAAAAGTTGGATAAGGATGGGGTACGCGTTGCATTCGCTGATAAAACAGGTTTATTTTTTCAATACCAAAGAGCCAAGAGGAAAAAAGGTCTAAGCTGGGTAATGGCAATCGGGGGACTTGCTGTAGGTGTGGGAGCCGCTTCTTTATCAACAAGCTCCAGTAGCTCTTTACCTTTAGTCCTTGCAGGAACAGTTGGCACAGCTTCTATAGTTGGAGGGGTCATTCTTAATAGTTCGGGCAGGCGAAAGTTGAAACGTATATGTTCTTCCTATAATAACAGTAATTCTCAATACAGTTATAATGAGAATTATGGTTTCCGGTATTCTTTGTCTCTGACTTCTACCGGTCTACGTTTTACTTTTTAAATCTTAATATAGTCTGAAATGAAAAAAATATTATTATTTACAATATTCTTATTCGCTTCTTTGCTGTCAGAAGCGCAAAACATGATTCAAAGTTACGTTATCAACATCGAAAACGACAAAGCCTTTTTGGATATAACTTCTGCTAAAATAAAGGTGGGCGATGTGTTGTCTGTTCATGAAGAAGCCGGATATATGGTACACCCGGTGACTAAAAAGAAAATCAAGAAAGAAGGTGGCATCCTTGCAGATTTGGAAATTGTGGAAGTTTATGGAGAATACTCTGTTGCAACCATATATCCGGAAGAAGCAGTTAAGAAAATAAAAGTAGGGATGATAGCGGAAATGCCGGAATTGCCTCAAGGGCATACAGATGTATTGACGGATAATGCGGTAGATGAAGAATTGCAGATAGTTCCAACAGATGCGAATGGTATCGTAGATCGTTATCTTCGGATAATTGGGTTGGATGAGGGAAAAACATCAATCCCTTTTCCTCCTTATTATATAAAAGGTTCTTCCTCTTATATCACTATTAAAGATAAAATTTATACGACTCGTGATTTTCAGGCTTGTGATTGGGCGGACAAGAAGATGCATATAGCACATATAGCTTCAAAAAAAACATATAATTACGTTTCGGTACTTAATGGAAATGAAGGTTGGTGGGGATTCGCTCAAGGGTTAGTAGGAAAGTACAAAGCTTCAGTCGTAGCGGAAGCGTGGAGAATTTTCGATGATAAGACTGTATTTAATTTAGCGGTCTTTAATACAAAAAAATGGCAACGCGTGCTTGGTGAAAAGAGAGCCATAAAAGGTAAGCAATGCACGGGAGTAATTTTTATGGCTATTGGACAAACGCAGGATAAAGAGACTTACTATTTTGATGATGCTACTGGTCTGCCCGTCTTGGTAGAAGGGAATGGCTTTGAAACAAAATTCTTGGAATATCGGACTTTCGGAGATTTAGTCTTATGCTCAAGGCTACAAACTGTTTACTTTGGCGAACTTGCAAAAAAAAGCAAGTTGAAAGAGACAACAATGACTTTACAAGAAGTCTGTTTTGATTGTCCGCTCGATAACTTTCTCTTTACGAAGGAAGGAGCGAAGCAGGCATTTAAATAGTTGGTTATAAATTGTAGAATGTATTCCGCAACGATTGAGACGTTTTACGGAATGTAGATGCCTTGACTTCAAAATGCCAGATTGCAAGCTCCTGTTTTTCTCCAGTTGGAAAAAAAATTTCCCAACTGGAGAAAAATCCCCTCATCTGACCTGCCTTTTACGGTTTCAGCGATACACACAAAGATACTATATTTTGGCGAATTAAGTACTCCGTTTGTAGGGATAATAAAAAAGGAGGTGCTGCTGCATCTCCTTTCCTATTCTTTATTCGTAGCCGTCTCTATCCGATGGCCAAAGTCAACTCCATACCAGGTTTAAACTTAGCAACTTTCTTTGCAGGAATCGTAATGCTCTGTTTGGTAGAAGGATTAATGCCCAGACGTGCTGCTCTTTCTGACACAGCAAACGTACCGAAGCCAACCAATGATACTTTATCACCAGCCTTTAGAGCCTTTGTGATTGATGCCATGAAAGCATCCAATGCTTTCTTAGAATCCGCTTTTGTCAAACCGGACTCTGCTGCCATAGCGCTGATAAGTTCTGACTTGTTCATAAATTTAAAATTTAATAATTAATATGTTACACAAAAGATATCTGCAATAGAATTTCACAAAGCTCTACAAAAATAGAGCAATATTTCTGAATATCAAATAAAAACATTAAAAAAAGATTGGATTTTGGCGAAAAAAAAGGAATAGAAAGTCGTTTTTCTGTTATAGAACAGAATTTATTCGTATTTTTGCAACTCAATGAATGAAATAACAGATTATGAATGCCATACCAACAGTTACTAAGAACCTATTAATCATTAATGTACTGGTCTTTCTTGCGACCATTGTTGCTCAAAGTTACGGCCTGGATTTAGCCCGTTATCTGGGACTTCACTTTTTTCTTGCCGATGACTTTAACATAGCGCAACTTATCACATACATGTTCATGCATGGAGGCTTTACGCACCTTTTCTTTAACATGTTTGCCGTGTGGATGTTTGGTCGCATACTCGAGCAAGTATGGGGACCCAAACGTTTTTTATCTTACTATATGATATGTGGTATAGGTGCAGGCTTAATCAGTATGCTGGTAACATACATACGCATCCAGGCTGCAAAGACCGGAATGAGTCCGGAAATGATTAATACCGTATATCAGGAAGGCGCTCAAATCATGCGGGACAATATGAACTACACCTATCCATCCATGGCAAATCTGAATGCTCTTTTAAACGGAGTTACCGTAGGAGCTTCAGGGGCCGTGTATGCCATTTTGCTGGGCTTCGGAATGTTATTCCCCAATCAGCCGCTATTCATATTTCCGTTGCCGTTTCCGATAAAAGCCAAGTACTTTGTTATCGGATACGCATTGATTGAACTGTACGCTGGTTTTGCCAACAATCCTAACGACAATGTAGCTCACTTTGCACACTTGGGTGGTATGATATTCGGTTTTATACTGATCATGTATTGGAGAAAAAAAGACAGAGGAAATGGGTACTATTACAACTGATCTTAAAGAAGCTTTTCGGAGAGGGAATATTTATATCCAACTGATTTATATCAACGTAGCCGTCTTTGTGGTTACTACGCTGACGGAAGTTATTTTGCAGCTATTCAACCGTAGTCTTGGAGGGGTATTTGAATGGTTGGAGCTTCCTGCTTCATTTACACAATTCATCATACAGCCTTGGTCGCTGTTCACATACATGTTTATGCATGCAGGTTTTCTGCATATTCTGTTCAACATGCTATGGCTATATTGGTTTGGCGCATTGTTCCTGATGTTCTTCTCTGCAAAGCATTTGCGGGGAGTTTATATATTGGGAGGTATTTGCGGCGGATTGCTGTACATGGTGGCATATAACGTTTTTCCGTATTTCCGTCCGATGGTTGACTACTCATTTATGCTGGGAGCATCTGCGTCTGTGCTTGCTATTGTAGCTGCGACCGCATATCGTGAGCCGAACTACCCGATACGATTATTCCTATTTGGCACGATACGACTGAAATATCTGGCACTGATTGTTATCGGTACTGATTTACTGTTCATCACATCCAGCAATGCAGGTGGACATATCGCCCATTTGGGTGGCGCATTAGCAGGAGTCTGGTTTGCAGCAGGATTGAGTAAAGGCAGAGACATTACGTCCTGGATTAATAAGATTCTGGATGCTATCGTTTCAGTATTCAGCTTCAAGCCTCGCAAACCCAAAATGAAAGTGCATTATGGTAACAGTCGTCAGAAAGACTACGATTACAACGCCCGCAAGAAAGTTCAGTCAGAAGAAATAGATCGCATCCTCGATAAACTAAAAAAATCGGGATACGAAAGCCTGACTACGGAAGAAAAGAAAAGTCTTTTCGATGCGAGCAAACGATAATATAGAAATATGGGAATAAGGCATATTGGCAGATTCGTCGCTTATCTGATTTTAGCGGTCAACATCTTCTTCATAGGTTTGTTGCTTCTTACCGCTTACAGCCCGTATATTAAGCCGGCCGCACATCCTGTGGAGTCCTGTTTCGGACTGGCATTTCCTATCTTTCTGGTGATTAATATTTGCTTTCTGGTCTTTTGGCTTATTATCCAGAATTATAAGTTTGCATTAGTCACATTGACAAGCCTTCTTCTATGCTATCCGCAGATACGGACTTATTTTCCTATTAATTTTCATACGAACAAGTTACCGGAAAACAGCTTCAAAGTTTTATCGTACAATATAATGGGATTCGATGGAGCCGTTAAGAAAGACGGAGAGAACCCTATTTTAAATTATCTGAAGAACAGTGGAGCAGACATCCTATGCCTACAAGAGTACCAGACCATTGAATCTTCTCATTATCTCAGCCAAAAAGATGTCGAGAAAGCTCTGAAAGATTATCCTTATCATAAGATTCAAACTGTAGGAAGCGGAAAAGGCCATACCAACCGGATAGCCTGTTATTCCAAATACCCCATACTTTCGTCCCGCAGATTAGATTATGCCAGCGAATACAATGGTTCTGCGGTTTATGAGCTAAAAATAGGGGAAGATACTGTAATGCTTATCAACAACCATCTGGAATCTAATAAACTGACGAAAGAAGATAAAGTTGTCTATGAAAGTATGCTCAAATCTCCCGAAACGAAAAAGGTAAAAAGCGGTGCCCGCCTGCTTATCCGCAAACTGGCAGAAGCTTCTGCCATCCGTGGTTCGCAAGCCGACAGCATCGCACAAGAAATTGCAGCGTCACAGCACCCTTACATTATCGTATGCGGTGACTTTAACGATACACCCATCTCCTACGCTCACAGAGTTATCGGCCAGGGACTGAATGACACTTTCACACAATCGGGTCGCGGACTGGGTATCTCTTACAATCAAAACAAATTCTACTTCAGGATTGACAATATCCTGGCAAGTAAAAATCTAAAATCTTATAACTGTACGGTAGACCGATCTATAAAAGAGTCTGACCATTATCCAATCTGGTGTTATCTGAAGAAAAAAGAATAAAGAAAAAAATGATTAATATCTAATACTTAAAACTATGTTTAAGAAGTGTATTTTTATTTTAGCTACAACTTGTATGATGTACTCCTGTACCACACAAACGGAAACAAATCCGTTTTTGTCCGAGTTCCAAACCGAACATGGCGTACCGCCCTTCGATAAAATTAAACTGGAACATTACGAACCCGCCTTTTTGAAAGGGATCGAAGAACAAAACGCGAATATCGATGCTATAGTGAATAATTCTGAAGCACCTACTTTTGAAAATGTAATCGTTGCTCTCGACAATAGCGCCCCGATACTGGACAGGGTTAGTGCTATTTTCTATAATATGACGGATGCCGAAAAGACACCCGGCTTGAATGAACTGTCCATAAAAATAGCTCCGACATTATCAGAGCACAGCGATAATATCTCACTGAACCAAGAGCTCTTTAAAAAAGTAAATGCCGTATACCAACAAAAAGAATCTTTGAAACTGACCACTGAACAAGAGCGTCTGTTGGAAGAGACTTATAAAGACTTTGTTCGCTCCGGTGCAAACCTTTCTCCCGAAAAGCAGACACGTCTGCGTGAGATCAACAAACAGTTGTCCACATTAGGTCTCACATTCAGCGATAATATTCTGAATGAAAATAATGCCTTCAAACTCTATATAGACAAAGAAAAAGATCTTGCCGGACTGCCCGAGTGGTTCCGTCAAAGCGCAGCAGAAGAAGCAAAAGCAGACGGCCAGGAAGGAAAATGGCTGTTCACTTTAGGAAATGCCAGCCGACTCCCATTCCTGCAATACTCAGAAAACCGCCCGTTGCGTGAACAGATATACAAGGCTTATATCAATCGCGGTAACAACAATGATAAGAACGATAACAAGAAAATCATTACAGACATTGTAAGTCTTCGCCTTGAGAAAGCACAATTACTGGGCTTTGACTGTTATTCCAATTTCGTTCTGGATAACACAATGGCTAAGAACTCCACTACTGTAATGAATTTCCTGAATAACCTGTGGAGCTACTCCTTGCCGAAAGCAAAAGCCGAAGCTGCTGATTTGCAAAAGATCATGGATAAAGAAGGCAAAGGAGAAAAACTGGAAGCATGGGACTGGTGGTATTATACTGAAAAGCTTCGCAAAGAGAAGTACAATCTTGAAGAAGATGAAATCAAGCCTTACTTTAAACTGGAAAACGTACGTGAAGGAGCTTTCGCAGTTGCCAACAAGCTCTATGGCATTACATTAACGAAGCTGGAAGGTATTCCCGTATATCATCCTGACGTAGAAGTATTCGAAGTAAAAGACGCAGATGGCTCTCATATGGGCATCTTCTATGTAGACTATTTCCCACGTCCGGGCAAGAGCGGTGGTGCATGGATGAGTAACTATCGTGAACAACAAGGCGATATTCGTCCGTTGGTATGCAACGTATGCAGTTTCACCAAACCTGTAGGCGACACTCCGTCACTGTTAACAATCGATGAAGTAGAAACTCTATTCCATGAATTTGGGCACGCTCTGCACGGATTACTGACTAAGTGTAACTATAAAGGCATTTCCGGAACAAATGTCGTACGTGACTTTGTTGAATTGCCCTCCCAGATAAATGAACATTGGGCTACTGAACCTGAAGTACTGAAAATGTATGCCAAGCATTATCAGACAGGAGAAACCATTCCCGACAGCCTTATCGAAAAGATTCTGAATCAAAAAACCTTCAATCAAGGCTTCATGACCACTGAATTACTGGCTGCTGCCATTCTGGATATGAATCTGCACAACCTGACTGACACCAAGAATCTGGATGTATTGGCATATGAGAAAGAAGCCATGAATCAATTGAATCTTATCCCCGAAATAGCCCCGCGTTATCGTACCACCTACTTCAATCATATCATTGGTGGTTATGCTGCAGGCTACTACAGCTATTTATGGGCAAACGTATTGGATAACGATGCTTTTGAAGCTTTCAAAGAGCATGGTATCTTCGACAAAAAGACAGCAGATCTTTTCCGGTATAATGTCCTTGAAAAAGGTAATAGCGAAGACCCGATGACACTTTACAAGAATTTCCGTGGTGCTGAGCCTCAACTGGAACCAATGTTAAAAAATCGTGGAATGAAGTAAAATTAGTGCCATACAAAGGCAGCAAAATCATTGCCAGATGCAAATATTTGAGTTCCTTTTACTTCCGAATGTGAAAAAAAAACTATATTTGCAGCCTTGTACGCTATAGAAATCAATTAATAAAGTAATCATAATAAACTAAAAGTAACATGCAAAACAAAGGATTTGTAAAGGTTTTTGCAATTTTGCTCACACTGGTATGTGTGTTCTACCTTTCCTTCTCTTTTGTGACTCGCCATTATAACAATAAGGCAAAAGAGTACGCAAAAGGCGATCTGAAGTTAGAGCAGGACTACCTGGATTCTCTGTCAAACGAGAAAGTGTGGTTCGGCAATTGGACACTGAAACAGTGTCGTGAGATGGAGATCAGTTTAGGTTTGGACTTAAAGGGTGGTATGAACGTTATCCTTGAAGTTTCTGTTCCTGATGTTATCAAAGCATTGGCGGACAACAAAACCGATGAAGCATTCAACCAAGCATTGGCAACTGCCGCCAAACAGGCTATTAGCAGCCAGGATGACGTCATTACCCTGTTTGTTAGAGAGTATCACAGAATTGCTCCGGATGCACGTCTTTCTGAACTTTTCGCTACTCAACAATTAAAAGACAAAGTTAACCAAAAGACTCCCGACGCTGAAGTAGAAAAAGTACTGCGTTCGGAAGTAAAAGCCGCAGTTGATAACTCATACAATGTACTCCGTACTCGTATCGACCGCTTTGGTGTGGTTCAGCCCAATATCCAGAGTCTGGAAGACAAGATGGGACGTATCATGGTGGAACTTCCGGGTATCAAAGAACCGGAGCGTGTAAGAAAATTACTGCAAGGTTCTGCTAATCTGGAGTTTTGGGAAACGTACAATGCAAAGGATGTTGCACCTTATCTGCAAGCTGCTGATAACAAACTGCGCAGCATTTTATCTAATGAAGCACCGGCTGACAGTGTAGCCGTTGACAGCACTGCTACTCCGGTTGTGGCACAAGCTACCAGCACTGCCGATAGTCTTGCCGCAGCATTGAAAGGTGAAAACAAAGCACAATCTGTAGATTTAGCACAAATTAAGAAAGAACACCCGTTACTGGCTGTTCTACAAATTAACTCCAGCGGACAAGGTCCCGTTGTAGCTTATGCTAATTACAAGGATACAGCTGACATCAACAGATATCTTTCTATGAAAGAAATCCAGTCTGAACTTCCGAAAGATCTCCGTCTGAAATGGGGTGTTTCTGCTTATGAATACGATCCTAAAGGACAGACTTTCGAACTTTACGCTATCCGTTCAACCGAACGTAACGGACGTGCTCCGTTGGAAGGCGACGTTGTTGTAAGCGCTAAAGACGAATACGACCAATTTGGCAAGCCTGCTGTAAGTATGTCTATGAATACAGACGGTTCACGCCGCTGGGCTCAGTTGACTAAGCAGAACATTGGTAAGAGCATTGCTATCGTATTGGACGGCTATGTATATTCTGCACCGAATGTAAATACAGAAATTACAGGTGGTAACTCACAAATTACCGGGCACTTCACTCCTGAGCAAGCAAAAGACTTAGCGAACGTATTGAAGTCAGGTAAGATGCCGGCTCCTGCACGTATCGTTCAGGAAGATATCGTAGGTCCGTCTTTGGGACAAGCTTCTATCAACGCCGGTGTATTCTCATTCATCGTTGCATTGATTCTGTTGATGGTTTATATGTGCACTATGTACGGTTTCATTCCGGGTATGGTTGCCAATGGTGCACTGGTATTGAACATGTTCTTTACATTGGGTATCCTCTCGTCTTTCCAGGCGGCCTTGACAATGTCCGGTATTGCCGGTATGGTGTTGGCACTGGGTATGGCTGTGGATGCTAATGTATTGATTTACGAACGTACCAAAGAAGAATTGCGTGCAGGTAAGGGTGTGAAGAAAGCACTCGCAGATGGTTACTCCAACGCATTCTCAGCTATCTTCGACTCTAACTTAACTTCTATTATTACAGGTATAATCCTGTTCAACTTCGGTACAGGTCCTATCCGTGGTTTCGCCACGACTTTGATTATCGGTATCTTGATTTCATTCTTTACCGCTGTGTTTATGACACGTTTGGTTTATGAATACTTCATGAATAAAGATAAATGGTTGAACCTGACCTTCTCTTCTAAGATCTCCAAGAACTTGATGGCGAATGTACATTTTGACTTCATGGGTGGTAATAAGAAGTGGTTGACAATTACAGGTGTTATTCTTGTAATCTGTATCGGTTCACTCTTTGTACGCGGCCTAAGCCAAAGTATCGACTTCACAGGTGGACGTAACTTCAAGGTACAATTTGAGAATGCGGTAGAACCAGAACAAGTACGCGAGTTAATCTCCAGTAAATTTGGTGACGCTAACGTTAGTGTAATCGCTATCGGTACAGATAAGAAAACTGTACGTATCAGTACAAACTATCGTATTGAAGAAGACGGCAACAATGTTGACTCTGAAATAGAAGCATATCTCTATGAGACATTGAAGCCCGTATTGACGCAAAACATTACTCTGGAAACATTTATCGATCGTGAAAACCATACTGGTGGTAGTATCGTCAGCTCACAGAAAGTAGGTCCGAGTATTGCAGATGATATCAAAACTTCGGCTATGTGGTCTGTAGTGCTTGCTTTGATTGCTATTGGTCTGTACATCTTGATTCGTTTCCGTAACATTGCATATAGTGTAGGTTCTGTAGCTGCACTGACAAGTGATACATTGATGATTCTGGGCGCTTATTCTCTCTGCTGGGGCTGGATGCCATTCTCACTGGAAATTGACCAGACATTCATCGGTGCTATTCTGACAGCTATCGGTTACTCTATCAATGACAAGGTGGTAATCTTCGACCGTGTAC